>JAESFI010000050.1_pt1 | contig 202890 bp, 165 predicted proteins | sample 9269361 | NCBI WGS metagenome assembly JAESFI01 (sample SAMN14504119, study PRJNA617095) | algae metagenome | isolation source: Brasilonema angustatum HA4187-MV1 and co-occurring heterotrophs from moss... | place: USA: Manoa Valley, Honolulu, Hawaii | collected 2009-07-20
TTCTAATTTATTGCTGGGATTCAATCAATTAATTAGTACAATGAATCACTTCAAACCCTGTTATGCTTCTGGATAATTTAACTTATTTACTACTTGCTTACTCCGGAAAGTGACAGAAGAGGGATAAGTGAAATCATAAAATTGATCTTGCACCATACTTTTCGTCCGCCAAGAAATAAATTTCTTGGCTCAAAGTCTAAGTCCGTTAAAACGGACTGATACCAATTCTCTGTAAACTTGCACTTAATACTTACTATTTCATTCTTGGCGTTCTCGGCGTCTTGTTGCTAATCGTCTAATAAACATTAAGTGCATCTATGGCTACGCCACGCAAGCTATCATGGAGAATTGGTATGAGTAAGTTTTTTAGCCCGTTTTAACGGACGCGTGTTTATTAGCCCAGAACTTGAGTTCTGGGCGTACTCAGCCGGAGGTGGAAGATCTGAGTCCAAGAAGTTTGATTGTCAACAGCAAGAAAGCAGCGCGGTGCTTCTCGATAAACTGGAAGCCGCGAGGTAATCTTTTGCTGAAGAAAGGGAGACAACTGTTCAAATCATAGCAGTTTGCGGATAGATGCACTGTAGACAAGTTGCCCTGGCTTTCCCTTCATTTTCATCCACGGTAGCCAAGGGGAAATCCGCGTCCAAGTTCCAGATACATTCGATGCCGTAGTTAATAATCATTTTAATTATACTTGACATTTACTTTTTCAGTGATTATGGTTCCATTATGGTTCCACTGTTATCCTTGGTATGGTCACGTTAACCCTTAAAAATATTCCAGAAACGCTTTACGACAAACTGAAGCAAAACGCCGCTCAGAATCGTCGTAGTCTAAATAGCGAAATTCTAGTTTGTCTAGAACAAGCCGTAGCAACCCCAAAACTCAAGAAAACTGAAGTTTTGGAAAGAGTTCATGCTCTTCGCCAGAAAACTGTTAATCATCTTTTAACACAAACAGAGTTGTTTGAGGCGAAAAACGAGGGAAGGTTGTGATTGTTGTAGATACGAATGTCATCGCCTACTTGTTTTTGGAGGGTGAACAAACGCAACAAGCAGAAGCTGTTTATCAACAAGATCCAGAATGGGTGGCTCCTTATCTTTGGCGATCAGAATTCCGTAACGTTCTGGCGTTGTATCTGCGTCAAGGATACCTCTGTTTAGAGGATGCCATTGGGATTTACCAGGAAGCAGAAACCTTGATGCAGCAGGGTGAGTATGCAATTGATGCGATCGCAGTTCTACAGCTTACTTTTGAATCAGGTTGTTCTGCTTATGACTGTGAATATGTTGTCTTGGCACAGCAGTTGGGAGTACCTCTGATTACGGCGGATCGCAAACTGATTGCGAGTTTCCCATTGGTGGCAATTCCAATAGCCACATTTTTACAAAACTTAGCCTAACAGGAGTCAAAGTTTTCGCATTTGGCTTACGCCCACAACCATCTCAACAGTTAGCTCTAGTTCTGGAAAAGTGGGCGATACAATGCGCTCATCACTCGTAAATTTTTGGACTTGATATTCACCTTCTACCAACTGGTAAACAAAAACCGTGGAGAGTTTGGGATTACCCAGATAGCTTCTAGAAGCGATTGCCAGATAGTCCACAATCCAATACTCAGGGATACCGAGTCGTTGGTACTCGTCTAGTTTATCAACGTAATCGTCTTCCCAATTCGTTGAGACAACTTCCACAGCCAGCTGGATCGGTTCAGTCAGAGCACCATATGCTAGTACATTGTCAATCCGATGTGCAAAAGCTAGTTGCTGGGATTACATTAATGCGCAAATTGTTTCATAGAAGTGCTTTTGATGAGTTTCGAGGTGAGGAAGTCGCTCCCGGTGCTGACGTGACTAGCGATGAAGCACTCGTTGCCTACATCCGGGAAACTTGCAATACTATGTATCATCCGGTCGGCACTTGCAAAATGGGAATTGACCCAATGGCGGTTGTAGACCCTGAACTACGGGTATACGGGGTTGAGGGGTTACGTGTTGTCGATGCCTCAATTATGCCAACGCTGACCACAGGAAATACAAACGCGCCCACAATTATGATCAGCGAAAAAGCAGCCGATTTAATTAAAGCTGCAGGTTGTGTTTGACAGCAAACACGTTCAGCAATTGCAAACGAACTTGCTCGCGCCTAAATGCGGAACGCTGAGGGAATTATCACTTAAAGCAGTACCCTTGTTCTACCATAGTAAAGACGACAATGATAATATTAAGAACTGTTTCGCCCCTACTGCTTTGTCTCAGCCTGCCATATGTCAAAAAGCCAGCAGATTGCCACGTCCTTAAACGGACAGCTTCCTAACTCCAGCAACAACCAAAACACAATCCGCATTCGCGGTGCGAGGCAACATAATCTCAAGAATATTGATTTGGAATTGCCACGCGATCGCCTAATTGTCTTTACTGGCGTTTCTGGTTCTGGCAAGTCTTCCCTAGCATTTGACACCATTTTCGCAGAAGGACAACGCCGCTACGTAGAATCCCTGAGCGCTTATGCACGACAATTTTTGGGACAGGTGGAAAAACCTGATGTGGAGGCGATAGAGGGTTTAAGTCCAGCGATTTCCATTGACCAAAAGTCTACTTCTCATAACCCCCGTTCTACGGTGGGGACGGTGACGGAGATTTATGATTATATGCGGTTGTTGTTTGGACGGGCGGGTGAACCTCATTGTCCGATATGCGATCGCTGTATTGCTCCTCAGACGATAGATCAGATGTGCGATCGCATTTTAGAACTAAGCGATCGCACCCGCTTTCAAATTCTTGCGCCTGTTGTCCGGGGGAAAAAAGGGACTCATAAAAAGCTGTTATCAGGTTTAGCCTCCCAAGGTTTTGTCCGTGTGCGAATAAATGGCGAGGTGCGAGAACTTTCTGATGCCATTGATTTAGATAAAAATTTGACTCATACCATTGAAGTCGTCATTGACCGACTTGTGAAAAAGCCTGGTATTCAAGAGCGTTTGGTCGATTCACTTGCCACTTGCCTCAAACAATCAAGTGGAATTGCGGTTATTGAAATTATAAAAGATACAAAAGAACAAGAACCAGGATCAGAATTGGTCTTTTCCGAAAACTTCGCTTGTCCGGAACACGGGGCGGTTATGGAAGAGTTATCACCGCGCTTGTTTTCGTTTAATTCTCCTTATGGTGCTTGTCCCCACTGTCACGGAATTGGAAGTTTAAGAAGGTTTTCAAAAGAGTTGGTGGTTCCTGATCCAAAAGCACCTGTGTATTCTGCGATCGCTCCTTGGTCGGAAAAGGAGAATTCCTATTATATAGAATTGTTGTATAAGGTAGGGCAAGAGTTTGGGTTTGAGTTGCAGACGCTGTGGTATCAGTTGACTGAGGAACAGCGGGAGGCGATTTTGCATGGAGAGGAAACAACCGCAGAACCACACAACAAGCAAAACTTAGGGTTTAAAGGCGTGTTGCCTATGTTGCAAAGGCAGTATGATGGAGGATCAGAGTTAATTAAGCAAAAGTTAGAGCAGTATTTGATTGACCAGCCGTGTCCCGTGTGTAAAGGAAAGCGGTTGAAACCGGAGGCGTTGGCGGTGCGGTTGGGACAATACGGAATTTTGGATTTGACTGCTACTTCAATTCGGGAGTGTCGCGAGAGAATTGATCACTTGGAGTTGAGTCAACGTCAGTTGCAAATTGCAGATTTGGTGTTGCGAGAAATTAGAGCACGATTGCAATTTCTGTTGGATGTCGGGTTAGATTATCTCACGCTTGACCGTCCGGCGATGACCCTTTCAGGTGGGGAAGCGCAACGAATTCGTCTGGCAACTCAAATTGGTTCTGGATTGACTGGGGTTTTATATGTTTTAGATGAACCGAGTATTGGTTTGCATCAAAGAGATAATGGGCGATTGCTGAAAACTTTAACAAAATTGAGGGATTTGGGTAATACGTTGATTGTGGTAGAGCATGATGAAGAAACGATTCGTGCTGCTAACCACATTGTTGATATTGGTCCTCACGCAGGTATTCATGGCGGAAATATTGTTGCTCAAGGTGACTTGCAAGCATTACTGGAATCGGAAGAATCGCTGACAGGTGCATATTTGTCAGGACGACGGATGATTACAACTCCGGCTGAACGCAGAGATGGAAATGGACGCAGTTTAGTTATCAAAAATGCTCGTCGCAATAACCTAAAGAATGTAGATGTCGAAATACCTTTAGGTAAACTTGTTGCTGTGACTGGTGTTTCTGGTTCTGGAAAATCTACCTTAATTAATGAGTTACTTTACCCTGCACTGCAACATCAACTGACGCGCAAAGTTCCATTTCCCAAAGAAATAGATGCAATTGAGGGATTAGATACTATTGATAAAGCTATTGTCGTTGACCAATCACCTATTGGTAGAACACCGCGTTCTAACACAGCGACTTATACAGGGGTTTTTGATATTATTCGTGATGTCTTTACACAAACAATTGAAGCAAAAGCAAGAGGTTATAAAGCGGGACAATTTTCCTTCAACGTCAAAGGAGGACGCTGCGAAGCTTGCAGTGGGCAGGGTGTGAATGTTATTGAAATGAACTTTTTGCCGGATGTTTATGTACAATGTGAAGTTTGCAAAGGGGCAAGATATAACCGCGAAACTTTGCAGGTGAAGTACAAAGACAAGTCTATTTCTGATGTTCTCAACATGACAGTTGAGGAAGGATTAGAGTTTTTTACAAACATTCCCAAAGCTCAGGGTAAATTGCAAACTTTAGTTGATGTTGGCTTGGGATACATTCATCTTGGACAACCAGCAACAACCTTATCTGGTGGGGAAGCACAGCGAGTTAAATTAGCAACAGAACTTTCTCGCCGCGCGACAGGTAAGACACTTTATTTAATAGATGAACCCACAACAGGTTTATCTTTTTATGATGTTCACAAGTTATTAGATGTATTGCAACGTTTGGTGGATAAAGGCAATTCAATTTTAGTGATTGAACACAATTTAGATGTGATTCGTTGTGCTGATTGGTTGATAGATATGGGACCAGAAGGCGGAGATAAAGGAGGAGAGGTGATTGCTGTAGGTACGCCAGAGGAAGTGGTCCAGAATTCTCGGTCGTATACTGGGGAGTATGTTAAGCAGGTTTTGCAGCACTATCGGGCACAGACAAGTAATATGAAGAATATAGAGTGAGGCTAGCGAGATTTGAAAGGAGTGAAAAATGTGTAAGTAAGTAGGCACGATTAAACTGAACTATGTTAACTTATGTAAAGCGCCAAGAACCTTTTAAAAATAAGCTTTTAAGCGATTTACATTTCTTAATTTAGTTGTGTTTTTTAGCACCCACCTACTTATAAGGATTTTCAGGGGTTAGCCTATAAAATCGCAGAACAAACTCAGATCAAGAAATTATCAAAGTTTACAACTCTTTGATGTATTGTACCCAACTGAAAACTGCTTTAATCAGATAAAACTTGCCACCACAATCACTGCCACTGGAATTAAGATATTATCAACTTCTTTTGGACTACATCCTTCAACAACTGTGGCAATAAATGCTAGCAAGAAAATCCTGATAATATTTAATTGACCTGGTATGATAAGCCAAACAAAAAAGACGCTGGCGGCGAAAGCGAAAACAAACATCGAAAAGCTTCCTTCCCAGCTTTTGTTACTAAGAATTGTGTATTTGAGTTTGCCATATTTCGAGCCAATGATCGGTGCAACACCATCGCCCCAACCGAGAGTTGTCATTGCGACAATTCCAGGAAAAGTTTTATATAGTAGTGTCCCGCAAAGAGTTGCCACAATAACGAAATAAAGCGGTCCTTTGAGGAGTTCACGCCTGTCACCCGTGCGAGTCATAGTATTAACAGCTTGATCATCTGGTTGGGCAAATAGCCCTTTGTATACAAGAAGGACTATCCACACCACAAAAATCGTCACATTCAAATACTTCGACCAATGTAAATCACTGTAAAGAAGCAAAAATCCAATAACCGACCCAGCACCAATATGTGTAATTTTACGGCTGATATCTTGCGGTAGTCCAAACTTGGTTACAAAAACATTCAACAGTGCTACCAGCCCGAACACATAAACAAACGTTAGCGCTGTTGCTATCAAATTTCCTAGTAGCGGACTGACACCTAAAGCAGTAAACAACATAGACTCAGCACCCAGGACTTAAACACGACAAATTCCTCTTCTAAAGTAGAGTAGCTGTGTCGAAGGTGCTGAGTCTATAACTTGACAAAAAATAATCAGCTCATCCGCAATACTCTGTGCACCCACAGCTAACTACTTATGAGAATTGGTATAAACTTTGGTTGCAGCAGTTCGACGTAACTTTACCTGCAAACCATCGTGAGGATGGGGTGTGGGTATCATAATCAGATTCAAGTTTTGTTCGGGTACTAGTTCCCATTCATACTCCCGTATCAACAAGGCTGCGAACAGCTTCATCTCCAGCTTGGCAAACTCCTTGCCAATACATTCTCGCACTCCACCGCCAAAGGGTACATGGCTAAAAAGTTTAGCTTTGTCCTCAGCTCGTTCTGGGGCAAAGCGTTGTGGGTCAAATCGCTCAGGTTCAGTATATATACTGCTATCTTTCTGTGTTCTGGCAATTTGGTACAACACAGACCAGCCTTGAGGAATTAAGTAGCCATTGAACTCACATGACTTAATAACCTCCCGAAAGCCACCGCCAACTGGGGGAGTAATTCGCAGGACTTCCTTGAGAACTTGATCCAGATAGCTCATTTGCTTGAGATGCTCCACAGTTAGCGGTTCCTCAAACCCCAGTTGCTGTTGTTCTGCACGAGCAGTTGCCAAAACTTCTGGATGCTGCGCTAACAGCAGACATAAAGACACCAGACCTGATGTCAACGTTTCATGACCTGCAAAGAGCAACAGTAGCACTTGATCTTTGAGTTCTTGCAAACTCAGACTATTTCCATCCTCATCACGCGCTTGTAACAATAGTCCTAAGGCATCTTGACTGGAATTAGGCTGCTGTTGACGCTTTAGCACTATCTCTTCAATTATCCCCAGAAGTCTCTCACGACCATGCACTGCCCGACCAAACTTTGTCCAAGGTAAACGCACAGGAATGCTGAATAGACCATTACAATAGTCTTCAAATAACTCGCCAAAATGGCTATCAGCGGCTGCATCCGCTCCTACTAGCAACTTACAAGCAACATCAAAAGTATATTTTCTCAGTTCGGGATACCAGGTCAACGTACCCTGGCGCTCCCATTTCTGTAAATAGCTGTGGGTAATATCCGCCATTGAAGAAACATACCCTGCCAGCGCTCTCGGTTGGAAGGCTTGCGATAGCAGCTTGCGTCGCTGTTGGTGTTTAGTGCCTGTTTGTACTGATAGGGATGTAGGTCCTAGCAAAACTCTGGTACTATAAGTCCAGTTTATAGTAAAGTACTGGTTCTCATTGGTTAACAAAAAGCGGATGGCTTCCGCTCCGATCAAGAATACTGTAGGACGCCCAAACAGATGGCTTTTGAAAATCGATCCATATCGTTCCTGTCGCTTTTGTGCAAAGTCTGGTTCGCGTAAAAAGCTAATTGTCTCGCCAATAAAGGGTAGACCTAACTTACCAGGGGGTAAAGGTAGCGATGTCTGAGCATGGGTGGTTGTCATTGCAGTTGTGCCTCACAGAACATAAAACTTGCTTCTTTTTTTAGCTTGACATGATGTTCTCTGCTTTGCATTGCTGGTTACAAGCTAAGCAAAAGTAAAACTGTAACGAAATATACAAAATTCTGTTTTTTTCAAGAAAAAAAAGCTATGCTAGGCATACACATCTGATTCGCAAAGATGCTGTGAATCAGGAAAACTCTAAGCTTTCACAGTCTTCGCACTTCTTAACTGCGAAGAGGAGAAAATATTATGCTTTCATCATCTCTGCCTAAATTGGATCAGGAGTCTCCAGCGTATATTTGCCCATATGACCAAGCCTGTAGCTACCTAGAAGCAGCGGCAAAAGAATTGCAACTAGACCAAGGTATTTTGGAGGTTCTCAGTCATCCCCGTAAAGTTGTCACGGTTTCGATTCCTGTGAAACGGGATAACGGACAAGTGCAAGTTCTTGCTGGACATCGGGTACAACACTGCGATATTTTAGGTCCTTATAAAGGTGGTACTCGTTACCACCCAGCCGTGACACTGCGAGAAGTTTCAGCCCTGGCAATGCTGATGACTTGGAAATGTGCACTCTTGGGAATTCCTTATGGTGGTGCCAAAGGAGGTATTGCCATAGATCCAAAACTCTACAGCGTTGCTGAACTAGAACGCATCACTCGTCGTTATACTAGCGAGTTGATTAAAGATATCGGTCCTGCTGTAGACATCCCAGCACCAGATATGGGAACTTCAGCGCGTGAAATGGCATGGATGATGGATACCTACTCAGTCAATGTCGGTCACGCCGTACCAGGGGTTGTGACTGGTAAACCCATTTCCATCGGTGGTTCGCGGGGACGGGAAATGGCGACTGGACGGGGTGTTATGTTTATTGTCCGCGAGGCGCTGACAGACAAAGGTCAGTCACTGGTGGGGGCTAGAATAGCTATTCAAGGTTTCGGCAATGTCGGGAGTGCAGCAGCTTTATTACTACACGAAGCCGGAGCAAAAGTGATAGCTGTTTCGACTGGTTCTGGGGGAATTTTTTGTGAAGATGGTCTAGATATCCCAGCTTTAAAAGCTTATGCTGCCGAGAACCGTAAGAGCATTGTTGGTTTTGGGCAAGCAACACCAATTAGCAACGCAGACTTACTAACTTTGCCCTGCGATGTCTTAATTCCCGCTGCTTTGGAAAACCAGATTACTGAAGATAATGTGAACCAGGTGCAAGCCAAGATCATTGCAGAGGCGGCTAATGGTCCAGTGACTCTCCTTGCAAACCAAGCACTTGAGGCAAGAGGTGTGATGGTGCTACCAGATATCTTGGCAAATGCTGGCGGTGTTGTTGTGAGTTATCTGGAGTGGGTACAAGGTCTTTCTTATGTATTTTGGGATGAAGAGCGCGTTAATAAGGAATTGGAACAGTTAATGGTGCAAGCATACCGCCAAGTCATGCAACAATCACTACATAGGCAAATTCCTCTAAGACTCGCAGCTTACACACTGGGTGTTGGTCGTGTGGCTCAAGCGCTTGGCGATCGCGGTCTTTATCCATGAACACAATATCTCAAACAAGTCAAGAATCCTAGTCTACTAACGCTGGGATTCTAGATTGTTTTTTTTAATTTTTGGGTAATTGGTCGCGAGGAAATCCAAGTTCAACCGCTTTATTGTATGATTCTTGTGCTTCTGCTTTTTTTCCTAAACTCTGTAAGACTTCTCCTCGGTAGTACCAAGGATAAGGGTTTTTTGGTTCAAGCTCTTTAGCTTTGTCTAATGCTGCCAGTGCCTCATTGTAGCGTTTTAACTCTGACAGTGCTATTCCTTTGGACAGCCAGGCAGGAGAAAAGTCATTTTTTTTTGCGATCGCTTTGTCAAGTGATTGTAAGGCTTCCTCATTCTTTTGGAATTGCTGTGCTAGTAAAGTTCCACGATAATACCAAGGTAGATAATCATTTGGACGAACTTCACTGGCTCTATTATAAGCTGCAAGAGCTTCTTGAGGGTTTCCTCCACTTAGGATATTGCCTTTACCGATTAGAGCTTCATAGAAATTTTTATCGACGTCCAGTGCTTTCTGATAAGAAACAAGCGCATCTTGAGGACGATTTAACTTTTGTAAGACATTACCTCGATCACTCCAAGAAATTGGGTCTTGTGGATTTTGTCTGAGATAATCGTCATAAGAGTTTAGTGCTTCTTCAAAGTATGGCCTAGCTGCTTGTGGATTTTGCAACCGTTCTGTTGCCAAACCAATGTCATACCAAGTACTTGGCGTGTCTGGTCTGATGTCCTTGACTTTCTCGAAGGCAAGGGAAGCTTCTTGGTACTTTCTCAAGCCAAGAAAAGCTATTCCTTTACCACTCCAAGCATCAGCATCCTTAGAATCAAGCTTAAGTGCCTTCTCATGACTTTCTAAGGCTTCTTGATATTTGTCTAAGTTAGAGAGAACTTGACCTTTATTATTTAAAGCTTTGATGTAATCTGGTTGAATATTCAGGGCTTTGTTATAAGAAAGTAAAGCTGCCGGAAGGCGTCTTAACCTAAAAAGAGCTTCTCCTCGTTTTTCCCAAGCTTCAGCAGAATTTGGTTGAATTGTTATAACGTTATTAAATTGTTCAAGAGCTTTTTCTGGTTCATGTAGATCCAGCAAATTATCACCTTGATGCAAGGAATATAAAGGGCGGATAAATGGATTAATAAATTCTATGACGATTAGGATAATTCCAGCTGTTCCTAGGACAATCAAAAGGTACCATAGCTTGAACAAACTCCCTGACTCATATGGTCTTGCTGTGAATTCAGATACTTGTTGTGACTCAATTTCTGTATCGGTTGTAAAATCGTTGTAATTAATAGGTTCATCGACGACTGTTATTTGTTCGAGATCTCGGAAAATTTCGTCTACATATTGATAACGCTCATCAGGGTTTGAGTCAACCATTTTTGTTAGAATGGAAGCTAACAAATGATCGACCATTACCTCATCAGACCATATTATTTTGTCTTGAATATCACGTCTTAAATTTCTTGGGTGTATTCCCGTCAACAACTGAATTGCTGTCATCCCTAAACCATATATGTCACTGTTATAGCCTGGTTTTCCTGCCAATTGTTCTCGTGGAGCATATCCAGGAGTGCCAATCATGGTTTGAGTTGTATATAACTGTTGCTGAGGAGATGAATATCTAGGATCTAATTGTTTTACCGCACCAAAATCAATCAAGACAAATTTACTATCTTCCTTCCTAAGCATGATGTTAGAAGGTTTTACATCACGATGAATAATATTTATTCGATGGAGATATCTCAAAATTTCCAGAATTTCTCGTATAAAAATAATAACTCTGTCCCTAGGCCATCTGTTCTCAAGCAGATTTTGTAATGATTTACCTTCTATATATTCTTGGACTAAATAATAACTTTCTTCTTCTTCAAAGTAATCAAAATATTTTGGAATCTGTTGGTTTTGTTGTAGTAAATGAAAAAGAGCATTTGCCTCTCTTTTGAATAATATTTTAGCTGTTTCAATATCAGCATTCTGAGGATCGAGTTTTTTTATGACACACGAGGAATTGGATGCCTGAGTATCTTCAGCAAGATAGGTTATACCAAAACCTCCTCGAGCTATTTCTCTGACAATCTTGTAGCGTCCACCCAATATTTTCTTTCCCCTTGTTGTCTTCATATCATTAAGTTTTAAGTTTTTGAATAATGTCTATGTAACCAAACCTGGTAGACAGAATTAAGAATATGTGCATCTGTTAACGAATAATAACCTTCTTATACAATTTTGAATTTTGGTGATTCTGCCTATATCTCCTGAACTAACACGACAACACTTTCACTGTCTACTTCAACTCTTTATGCGAAAAACAATCAGGTTAAGAAATCATTAGCTGATTTTTTTATCAAAAGTAAATTTCAAACTTTTACTTTTTCTTAAATCTTTACTTCATAACTTATGGCTTATACAAGGATTTGAGCTACGTCACTTAGTAAAATTTTATTATGACTTCAGTACGAATAAACAACCAATGTGGTAAATAAATTTTAAATCATCCATAACTAGTGTTTCATATTTGAACGCTACATAGTTATATCATGGCAACGAAAATTTCGTGTGAGGAGCCAATAATATGAATCGAGGCGGGCAGCTTGGATTTGGTAATCTCAATTTAGCTGTAGCATTGCTGATAAATATGTACTTATTTTTACCTGATTATAAAGTTTCTGCCCAGAACTTGATCAATGAGGGTTATAAGAGCAATGTTTTACCTCCCAAATTTCAGATTTCGACTCATAATCCTAAAAGTAGTCCTAAAAGTATAGGCTCATCAGCTATTCTATCTCAGCTTCCAAATCCTATCACTCCAGTACCACCAGTACCACCACCACAACCGATTCCAACTCCAGAACCATCACCGCAAACTCCACTGGATGTCACTCCATCAACACCTCCCACAACACCTTCGCCGCCAGAATCGGGTTCTGGCGTACCTGAAAATATTAGGGTTACAAAGTTTGAATTTGTAGGTAACAAAAAAAAGATATTTAGTAACAAAAAGTTAAGTGAGGTAACTGCTCAATTCATCAACAAACAAATCACCTTTGCTCAACTGCTGGAAGTAGAGACCATTATCACCAAGCTTTACACAGATGCTGGGTATGTCAATTCTGGTGCTTTTATACCTGCTGATCAAACTTTTTCTCCACAGGGAGCAGTTGTCAAAGTTCAGATTATTGAGGGTGGAGTAGAAGAGATTAAGGTCACAGGTACCCGACGGTTGAACCCAGACTACATACGCAGTCGCATCGCACTAGCCACCTCTACACCGTTGAACCGATTTCGCCTATTAGAAGCACTGCAACTGTTACAGCTTAACCCTTTAATTAAAAATATTTCTGCTGAATTGTCTACGGGATCACGTTCAGACCAGAATTTAGTGGAAGTCAATGTCGTAGAAGCAGACTCGTTTAGGACAGAATTCTTTGTTGACAATGGTCGTGCACCTAGTGTAGGTAGTTTCCGACGGGGTATCCGTATCACCGAAGGCAATGTCTTCGGCTTGGGAGATAGCTTTGGTGCAACATACACAAATACTGATGGAAGTAATGCCCTGGATCTCACCTATGCTCTGCCAGTGAATCCTCGCAATGGCACATTGAATGTAGCAGGCGGATTTACAGACACCACCATCGTTGAGCCACCATTTGACCGCATAGATATCACGGGTGACTCTTTTTACATTGATGTTGGTTTTCGTCAGCCAATCTTCCAATCTCCGACTCAGGAATTGGCGCTGGGTTTAACCTTTTCTAGAGAGGAAAGTAAGACGACACTTTTGGGAAGAGGTGATGTCTTCCAGAATTTAGGAGCAGACAAGAATGGAGAAACCCGTGTTTCAGCACTGCGATTTATTCAGGAATATACACAGCGCAATTCCCAACAAGTCTTTGGTTTTCGCTCTCAGTTTAGTCTGGGAGTAGGGTTTTTTGACGCCACTGCTAATGGTCTAACTCCTGATAGTCGGTTTTTCTCCTGGCGTGGACAAGGACAGTATATACGGCTTTTAGCACGAGACACCTTACTGGTATTACGTTCTGATATACAATTAGCAACCAGAGCCTTAGTACCCTTAGAGCAAATTAGCGTCGGAGGTATACAAAGCGTCCGGGGTTATAGGCAAGATGAGTTTTTGGTAGATAACGGCTTTTTTGCTTCTGCAGAAGTGAGGTTTCCTATTCTGCGGGTAGAAGAAGTCAAAGGAGTTTTACAACTCATACCCTTTATTGATTTTGGCGTTGGTTGGAATAATTCCAGCAGAGGTCGTCCGAATCCAGATCTTGATCCCAATACTTTGATTGGTGTGGGTTTGGGTTTGCAATGGCAGATGGATGATAAATTGAATGCTCGCATTGACTACGGTATCCCGCTAACTGATGTGAATTCTAGGGATCGAACGTTGCAAGAGCAAGGTTTGTATTTCTCAGTCAATTACAGTCCTTTTTGATAACCATGACAGGCAGGGCTTAGGCAAAAATAACGCCATTCTGTCATTGCGACCAAAAAGAAGCAATCGCAAAGCCTTATTTTTAGTCACGAGTGCCTAAGTTTAAAAGGCTAAAAGTACAGCATGCCGCGTTTTTGAATATGGTACTTTGAACAACAATACAGTGGTCTTTATTATAAAAAGTGACATTTATCAAGCGCTGCCTCGGCGGAAAACGTAAGTGAAATTTACATTTGGAGATCATGATGAAACAGGGTTGGCATTCACTGATTTTATTCACCTTACCCCTATGCGCCATAGGGAGTTTAACTTTTCCAGATATAGCCACAGCACAACAAGTCACTCAACAAGTAACTCCTGATGGAACTGTATCCACCACCGTCACTACTCCTGACGGCAAAAATTTCGACATCAATGATGGGACAAGAAGAGGAGGAAACCTTTTTCACAGCTTCAAAGAATTTTCTGTACCCATAGGTGGCTCGGCTAATTTCAACAATGCAGCTGATGTGCAAAATATTATTAGTCGAGTCACAGGTGGTTCTGTTTCTAATATTGATGGTGCGATTAGAGCACTCGGCAAGGCGAACGTGTTTTTACTTAATCCTGCGGGGATTATTTTTGGACCAAATGCCAGCTTAAATATCGGTGGTTCATTTTTGGGGAGTACGGCGAATAGTTTTTTGTTTAAGGATGGGTTTGAGTTTAGTGCCACGGAGCTGCAAGCACCGCCGTTGTTAACGATAAATGTTCCGATTGGGTTGAGATTTCGCGATAATCCTGGAGCAATTCAAGTAGAAGGACCAGGGAACGAACTTGTCTATAATCCCCAGCCGGGACCCCGTGGCAAGTTTGACTCGAACGTTACAGGATTACAAGTCGAACCCGGAAAAACTTTAGCACTGGTAGGAGGAAATGTTTCTGTTAACCGTGGTGTACTTAGGTCTAAAGGCGGACGTATTGAAATCGGTAGTTTCGATAGCAATCAAACTGTAAATCTCGTCCCAGCACAATCTGAAGGTTTTTCACTTGCTTATCAAGGCACACCCAATCGAGACATCCAGTTTTCTGGTAAAGCCTTTGTGAATGTTACTGGAGATGGCGGCGGTTCTATTGCCATACTCGGGAGGAATATCAATTTCAATTCTGAATCACTCCTATTATCTGATACCCTTGGGGATAAAAATGGGGGAGAAATTAGGATTGTTGGTGACTCTATAATTTTCAATCGCTCAAGCCTCCTCTCTAACACCTTCAGTTCAGGTAACGGTGCACAAATAAAATTGGATGCTAACAATATCAAGTTTCAGAATCAGAGTGGTGTAAGCATTCAGACATGGGGCAAGGGTAAAGCTGGAGACATCAACATTGGTGCAAATTCTTTGGAGATTGGAGGTGGTTCAGCGTTCGTAAGCATAACGATAGGAAATAGCACAGGTCAAGCCGGAGACATCAATATGAGTGTCAAAGGTCCATTGGTAGTTAACACAGCAGGTATAACAGCAGACTCCTCTGGCACAGGTAATGCTGGCAAAATTAACATTAATGCAAATTCTTTGCGGATTGAAAATTCGGGTATCAATAGCCGTGCTTTTAACACTGGTCTTGGCGGAGAAATCAACTTTAATGTCGCAGACTCTCTTACGAGCAAGGGGTCAAATATAACTACTAACACTTATAGTACGGCTGATGCTGGAAAAATCAACATCAATGCAAATTCTTTTCGGCTTCAAAATGGAGGTGTTCTTAGCCAAGCGCAGGGAAATAGCACAGGCAAGGCTGGAGAAATCAACATCACTGTCGCAGGTTCTTTGGAATTACCGCAATCTGCAGGTATACAAACAAGCACTGCGGGTATTGGTGATGCTGGAAAAATCAACATCAATGCAAATTCTTTTCTAGTGAAAAACTCAGCGATTTCTAGCAATACAACGGCAACTGGCACAGGTAACGGTGGAGAAATCAAAATTACAGTCGCAGATCTGTTTGATCTCAACGCAACAGGTGTCAAGACAAACAACCTCGGCAATGGTAATGGAGGTAATATCCAAATAAATACCAATAATTTTTACCTAACCAATGGCTCACAAGTCGCTGCCAGCACCTCCGGAAAGGGAAATGGCGGGAGTGTTACCGTTAATGCAACTGGCAATGTCTCCGCAGATGGTCAGTTTATTCTGAACGGAGACAAAAGTGGATTTTATAGCACTGTTGGATCATTAGGCGTGGGTAATGCTGGGGGAGTTGAGATCACTGCGCGATCGCTCTCTCTAACCAAGGGCGGTACAATCTCTACCAGTAATGCTGGCAGTGGTGCTGCAGGCAATATAACAGTTAGAACCGCTAAAGACATCCGGCTAGACAACCAAGGATCTATTGACGCGAATACCAAAGGGGGACAGGGCAACATTATCCTGAATTCTGCCGACTTAATTTTGCGTAACAACAGCAACATCACCACTAACGCCACAGGTAAGGTTGACGGGGGCAATATTACCATCAACACTGGCAACTTAGTTGCCCTAGAAGATAGCAATATCACTGCTAATGCACAACAAGGCTTTGGGGGGAGAATCTCCATCACAGCTCAAGGTATATTTCGTTCCCCAGACAGTGATATCACCGCCATTTCTGAAGCTGGCCAGCAATTCAATGGCACTGTGCAATTCAACACACCAGAAACTGACCCCACTCAAGGATTATTTGAATTGACACAAACTGTGATCGACCCAGCACAGCAGGTTGCTCAAAATCCCTGTATAAAAGGTTTTGGTAACAGTTTCACCATCACCGGACGTGGCGGATTGCCAACTGATCCCCAAAAAATCCTCAGTAGTGACAATGTGCGTGTTGATTTAATTGAGCCTGTTCCTAGTAAGGTAAGTTCAACAACTGCAACACAAAAGCAGCCATCTCAACAGCCAAGAGTCAAAAAGATAATACCAGCACGGGGTTGGATATATAACGACAAAGGTCAGGTGGTGCTGGTAGGTTATGACCCTACTAAAACTGGTCCACAGCGTGAGCAGCTAGCACCTACTAGTAATTGTGCAGCAACAAGATAAAATTCTTTACAACTAGAACAATCAAATTCAACGTAAAATACTTAAAATTAATACAATCTTTTGCCACTTGCTCTCTATGTGATGAGTGCAATTGGCAAATCTAATTTCGGGTAGGCACTGCTTACCGGAAATTTGCCATTGTCATCGATAAGACAGTGCCTATCCAACAAATTAACTGCTGTAAATGCGTCTTGAAGTTGGGGTGTAAGAGGGTTGGGGTGTAAAAAATAAATCAGTGGGGCGCTTGACACCTTTGGTGGTTCAGGGGCTTTGTTGTACAAAAATATCGTTTTTTATTTCCGCTTACACCCGCGCTTTTTGGTCAAAGTTAAGCTGTGACTCATAAGAATCAATGTAAAAAATCTTTAGAAAAAATGCATAGTCGTATGAAAACATTTAGGCGATCACCTTCGGTGGCTCCCTTCAGAGCATCGCACAACGTAAACAAAATATATTTGCTGTCTTTACTCACTGTACCTCTATGCACTATGGGCAGTCTTGCGCCTATTACTATTGCAGTTGCGCAAGTCTCTGCTGATGGAACTGTATCCACGACAGTTACCACTCCTGATGGCAAAAATTTCAACATCAATGATGGAACTAGAAGGGGAGGAAATCTTTTTCACAGTTTCAAAGAGTTTTCTGTCCCTACAGGTGGTTCGGCTGTGTTTCAGAATCCAACTGATGTGCAAAACATTATCGGTCGAGTGACAGGTGGTTCTGTTTCCAATATTGATGGTGTGATTAGAGCACTAGGCAAAGCGAACTTATTTTTACTTAATCCAGCAGGGATCATTTTTGGACCAAATGCCAGCTTGAATATTGGTGGTTCATTTTTGGGTAGTACGGCGCACAGTTTCCTATTTGACAATGGGTTTGAGTTTAGTGCAACAGATCCACAAGCACCGCCATTGTTAACTATTAATGTTCCAATTGGATTGAGGTATCGCGATAATCCCCAAAATATCACTAGTCAATCTGCTGTTCTTAATGTTCCTCAAGGAAACTCCTTCGCACTCGTAGGTGGTAACGTCAGTTTAAATGGTGGTGCAATCACAGCAGCAGGAGCAAGAGTTGAGATCGCAGGATTATCTGCTCCTGGAATAGTTGGGTTGAGTAGTAATGGAAGCTTGAGTTTTCCTGTGGGAGTGCAATTCGGTGATATATCGCTCATAAATGGTGCAACTGTTGATGTACGTGCAAGAGGAGCAGGCAGTGTCGTCCTGAATGCGCGAAATATAGACCTTTTGGGAGGAAATATTTCTGCTGGCGTTGGCAAAGGATTAACAGCAGATAACTCACCACGAGGAGACATTACACTCAATGCGATTGGGAAAGTGACTATTAACTATCCCAGCCGAGTGACTAATATTGTAGATGAAGGTGCTACTGGCAATGCAGGTAACATCAATATTAAAGCTGGTGATATTTCCATCACGAATAAGGCTAGTACTCCAACAACTTCTGCTCTTCCTGCTGCATTAGATACTGGTCCAGGCGGACAAGGACAGAAACAAGGACAGGGACGTTCCGGAAACATTTCACTAGAAGCCACAGGTTCGATTTCTTTAACTGGGCAGGATCAAAAGGGCGATGATAGAGTTATCTCCACCTACAATGGTGTGGGACAAAGCGGTGATATATCACTCAAAGCAGATAATTCTATCTCTTTGGATAATGCTTTTTTGATTGCCAGCAGCTTTAGAGGAAATGGCGGAAGTATATCATTGCAAGGCAATGAGTCTGTGTCTACAAAAAACAATAGCTCTTTGGTTAGCCAAGCCTTTGGTCAAGGAAATTCCGGCAGCATCGTAATAGAATCCTCCTTAGGTTCTGTCTCTTTACAAGATACTTTGGTCAATACAGCTGTTGGGAGTGCAGGTGGAAGGACGACCAACCCAGCGCTAGGTGATGCAGGAGACATAAAAATTCGCGGGCAATCTGTTTTCATAACTGCTGGGACAGAAGTTTCATCTAGATCCTTCAACGGCGGTAAATCTGGTAGGATTCTGGTTAATGGTACTAATCAAGTAGAAATTTCAGGGAGTGATCCACAGATATCGAAGAGCGATCGCTCTGGCGACTTTAAAAATAGTATCGTGACGACGACTAGTAAGCGACTAGCTGGAGGTAATGCTGGTGATATCACTATCAATAGTCGTAACTTACGTATATCAGATAAGGGTGCTGTCACAGCAACAACAGAAGGCAAGTTTAGAGGCGGCAATATAAATATTAATGCTAGTACTGTTGACTTGACTAACGACGGACAAGTTAGTGTTAGCAGTTTAGGAACAGGAGGTGCAGGCTTGCTAACAGTTACGGCTAACTCTATCAAACTTGACAACCGAGCATCTATTAACGCCAACACCACAGCAGGACAGGGCAACATTATCCTGAATTCTGACGACGTAATCTTGCGCCGCAACAGCAATATCACGACAAATGCCACAGCCACAGCTGATGGAGGTAATATTACCATCAATACTGATAACTTAGTTGCCCTGGAAAATAGCAAAATCACAGCCAATGCCCAACAAGGTTATGGAGGGAAGGTAAACATTACAACTAAAGGTAATAGATTTCTTTCTCCAGATAGCGTGATTAGTGCTACTTCCGAACGCGGTCCACAGTTTAGTGGTACTGTGCAATTTAACACACCCGAGATTGATCCCAGTCAAGGATTATTTGAATTGACAGAAACTGTGATCGACCCCGCACAGCAGATTGCCCAAAATCCCTGTACCAAAGGTTTTGGTAGCAGCTTTACCATCACCGGACGTGGCGGACTTCCAACTGACCCCAATAAAATCCTCAGTAGTGACAATGTGCACGTTGATTTAATTCAGCCTATTGCCAGTACAGTAGGTTCAACAACTGCAACTTACACGCAACCATCTACCAGTCCACCTGTCAAACGCATAATACCTGCTCAAGGTTGGATATATAACGAAAAAGGTCAGGTGGTGCTGGTAGCATATGATCCCACCAAAACTGGCCCACAGCGTCAACCGCAAACACCTGCGAATAGTTGCGCTGCAGACAGATAAAATTCTTCACAAGTAAAACAACCAAATTAAACGTACAATACTCATACCATTCTTGCAGCATAATTCTTGTCCACCAAGAAATAAATTTCTTGGCTCAAAGTTCAAGTCCGTTTTAACCGACTTGGTCAATCTTTGGATCCGTTTTAACGGACTTTGGCTATGAGCCCTGAACGTTAAGTTCAAGAGGTACTAAAGTCAAGATGCAAGATCTAAATAGGGGGGTTTAAGTCCCTCACTAAATCTTTGCTGACTCCTGTAGAGTGCAAAAGGGCAGCCCATTCTGACTTGGTAAATTCTTCAAGATTTTCTAAAACTGCTTACAACTGAGCAACTAATACTTGCTAGTCGTTGTGCTGTACGTTGAGGCATGTGTCTGTTGACGGAACCTAGGAATTAGTAATCATTATATATTCTTGACAGAAGGAGCGAAATATGATTTTTAAAAAATATCTACTCAGAAAGATACGAAATTTATCCAAAAGAATATATAAAAAGCGATCGCTTGTTCTGGCAGCCTTATTATTTATCCTCTCAGGAATCTCGCCTGTTGTTGCGGCTAAAGTTTCTTCCCCAACTTCACCAACCTCAATTGTCCAATCTCCATATGATGCACAACAACTAGCGAACAAAGCAACTAAATTCTATCAGAGTGGAAGATTTGCGGAAGCAGCATCGGCTTGGAAACAAACAGCGAGTGTTTTTGCTGCTAAAAAAGATAGATTAAATCAAGCAATGGCGTTGAGCAATCTCTCATTAAGCTATCAACAACTGGGACAGTGGGAACAAGCTAAAAAGGCAATTGAAGACAGTTTGGCACTTTTGAAAACACCATTACAAGGGAAACAAGAATTAAAAGTCTTGGCTCAAAGCTTGGAGATTCAGGGATCTTTGCAAAGAGAATTCGGTCAAACAGGAGATGCTCTCAACTCTTGGCAAGAAGCAACTAAGATTTATGCAAGAGCGAATGAACCAGAAAAATTAGCACAGAGCAAGATAAATCAAGCTCAAGCGATGCAAGATTTGGGTCTTTATCCTCGTGCTTGTAGTACTTTATTAGAAGTTTTAAATCAAGAACTCAGGGTTAAAAGCTGTGACCAGTTAGGTCAATTGACTCCAGAAGAACTCACGAAAAAACTTCAAGTCATTGAACTCCAACGTCCTTCTCTATACAAAGTTGTGGGATTGCGAAGTCTCGGGGAACTGCTGCGATTCGTAGGTCAATTAGAGCAGTCTAAAATAATTTTGGACGCAAGTTTGAAGCAAGCTCAAAAATTAAATGATTCCCAAGAGGAAGCTGCTGTTCATCTGAGTTTAGGCAATACAGCAGGTAGGTTAGCTGAACGCGAAATAGTTCGCAGCACACGAGAGGAATATCGACGAGAAGCACTTTCTTCTTACACCAAAGTCGTCAAACTGTCTTCATCGCCAACTGCGCAACAACAAGCACAACTGAATCAACTGAGCCTGTTGTTGAGCCAGTTGAAACCAAAAAAATCGTCAGAATCACAAGAGTTGGATAACTTTTCGCAAGCAGAGAATCAGGAAATAATATCACAAGCAGAACAATTATGGAACAAGCTCAATCCTGAACTGAACAACTTGTCTGCTAGCCGCACAGGAGTGTACCTCCAAATCAACTTTGCTCAGAATTTACTCAAATTAGCTCAACAAGAACAATTCCCACTTCATCCAGATTCCAAACTCCCAACTTTTAACGACATTGATAGGATATTGGTGAAAGCTGCAGAACAAGCCAGAAGTTTGGCAGACAAAAGAGCCGAGGCTTATGCTTTGGGAAATCGTGGCAAACTCTATCAACTGAAGCAAAATTTACCCAAAGCAGAAGAATTGACACAAAAGGCTCTGAGTTTAGATTCCAGTTTTTCAACACCAGACATAGCTTACCAGTATTTCTGGCAGTTAGGGCGGATACGTAGAGATCAAGGAAATACTTCAGATGCGATCGCCGCTTACACCAAAGCATATAATGCCCTTCAGTCGTTACGCAATGAATTAGTAGCAATCAACCCAGAAGTACAGTTTTCTTTTCGGGATGATGTCGAACCAGTTTATCGAGAGTTGGTTGAGTTAGATTTAAAACAAGCAGATTCCTTAAAACAAGCTGGAAAAGATTCCTTAAAACAAACAACAAAAAATGACGAAATCAAAGAACGCCTAGTTCAAGCTCGTACGGTGATAGAATCTCTGCAACTGGCTGAACTAAACAACTTTTTCCGAGAAGCCTGTGTTGAGGCAAATCCTAAACAGATTGATCAAATAGATAAAACAACAGCAGTTATCTATACAATTGCTTCAGCAGATCGGTTACAGGTTATTCTTAGCCTACCAGGTCGAGATCCAATCCTTCATACAGCTCCTCTAGGTTCAGGAGAACTTCAGCAAACTGTAAATAATGTGCGGGATTCTCTCATAGCTCCTGTCAGTGAAGTCCAGAGCTTTCAGTCCACATACAAACAATTGTATGACTGGATGGTTAAACCACTGGAAACGGAGTTGGCAAATAGTAAAGTCAAGACTTTGGTTTTTGTACTGGATGGAGACTTGCGGAATATCCCTATGGGTATCCTTTACGATGGCAAGCAGTATCTACTAGAAAAGTATGCCATTGCTGTAACACCTAGTTTGCAGCTAGTGAATCCAAAACCAATTTCAAAGGTTGGTTTAACAGCCTTAACAGCCGGACTCAGCAAAATCCGTCCGAACTTTCCTGCACATGAGGGTTTCAAAGAATTAAAGAACGTAAAAGTCGAACTGGATAATATCGAAAAACTTGGAGTTTCATCTCGGGAACTCCTCAACGAAAAATTTACTAGCGCCGAGATTAAAAAACAGATTGCTGCATCTCGTGTTCCTCCCATAGTCCATCTAGCAACTCATGGTCGGTTTAGCTCCAAGCTTGAGGATACCTTTATCCTTGCTTGGGATAGCCGCATCACTGTTAAACAGTTGGGTGACTTACTGCGAGGGAACAGCCAGTACCAGAGGACACCAATCGAATTATTGGTTCTCAGTGCTTGCGAGACAGCGAGTGGAGATGATCGAGCTGCTTTAGGATTGGCTGGAGTTGCGGTGCGTTCTGGGGCGCGCAGTACACTGGGAACACTGTGGGCTGTAGAGGATAAAAGTACTGCTGAAGTCATGGGTGAATTTTATCGTCAGTTAGAGCTAGCCAAAAAGGCAAATATAAATAAAGCACAAGCCTTGCAGAAAGCACAATTAGCTCTGAAGAAAAATCCAGAATACACTCACCCACATTACTGGGCACCGTTTGTACTTGTAGGGAATTGGCAATAAGCCACACACACCAATGGGCACAGCATGCTGTGCCCATTGGTGTCAATTTTGCTGTGATAAAGGGAGGCTGCAACCCTTCGGGCATATACGGAGGATGCAGAAGCCGCCACCTTGAAGGCGTTAAGCGTAGCTGCGCCTCCGGCGATCATCGCTCACCCGTAGAAGTAGAGTTCTACAACCCAGGGGGCAGAAGTACCTTGTCAATTTCAATAATCACACCATTGCTCGCTTGGATAGAAGGATGCTTACCAATCGCATTATTCAGCTTGACTGTCTCGTCTTGTGGGTCAACAGTTATTTTGATTTGGCCACCTTCAACAGTTGTGACTAATTTACCATTTAGGTCTTTGTCTTCACCAGTAATTTTACTAGCAACAAGATGATACTTCAGCACTCTGGCTCGATTTTGTGGCTGGTTATATCGATTAAAGTCGTTTTTAGGTAAAGTATTGAAGGCTTGATTGGTTGGAGCAAAGATTGTGTAATTACCTTTCTTCAATTCATCCACAAGACCTGCTTGTTTCAACTCATGATAAAGATTAGCAAATTTCTTATTTTCAGCAAGTGTATCAGCAATGCTTTTCTCAGAGTTGCGGTAGGGATAGCTGCGATGAGCTGAAGGCTGAAAAAGAGCCATAGGAGGATAAAATTTGGCTAACACAGGAAAACTGATCAGCGTAGTGACACCAGCAATTCCTACAGCGCAAGCTAATTTCTTGAACTGGCTCTTGGTGATTGGGGCTTTTTGACGATTTTGATTAAGCATAAGTAGATGAGTTTTAACTAAACACTTGAAAACTTTCCCAACTTCTAGTCGCAGACTCTTAGCCGGAAACCACCCTTTAAGATTGTACGGATAGGAGCCTATAGGAGAAAAGCTCGACGTCAGTCGGTACAACAGATGTAACCTCAACGCCAGTCACCTGTAGAATAGCCAGTGCTATAACGCCCTGTCTACCCACGGTTCTATCTTCTCCTACTCATGGTTTTAGAGTTTATGCTCAGCCAAGTCTTAGTCTCAATGCTAACTACAACCCAATCAAGGGTGATTCCCGAAATATTTTCTGAAAATAGCAGCTATTTTTGCATTCTGTGATTCTGAGTCAAGAAAAAGCTGCTTGTTTGCTGCAAAACTTTTTAATAGTTCCAACGATTCGTGAAATCCTACTTCTTTTTATATTTCGCTGTTTCTAGATTTGTTGTTTGTTTCCCTTAATTTTTGTTTTTCTATATAATTATACCTTTAGATTGTTGCTTATAATCTTCAAACTCATAAAAATTTACACATTATTTGCGACAAATCGGTGAAAACACCTCAGATTGCAAGTTTTTTCTTGAGGTACTCAAGAGCCAAGAGTTTTCCGGTTAAGAATAACTCTTGACTCTTGACAAATTTTACGGGTTAATATCTAACGCCGCAGAGATTATCGTCCGTCTTGATAGCAAACAATTAGTTAATTTCTTCCTTTGAAGGAGTCAAGCCATTCTTGGACTTGTCCTCTGGCAATATCGCGAGCACCTAAACCAAACGACAATGCAATAGCAACGGCGATCGCTCCGAGTAAAAGTCCAAAAGCTAAATTCACAATATCACTAGCAACACCAATCTGTTGCAGTGCCATTGCAGATACAAAGGCAATAATCGCAATCCGGGTGATCTGTCCCAAAACCCGTGCTTGGCGATTCCCAGAACTGGTGATAATGCTGAAAGCAAGATTTGCCAGAAACAAACCGATGGCGAATACAACCAATCCAGCCAAAATGCGCCCCAACACTATCACAATACCACTCACCAATACTGTGAGCGCTGGAATGTTCAGGATATTAACTGCTGCCAAAGTTGCAAACAGCATAATACCAACAAGGACGATAATGCCGGCAATTTCCGACGGTGTGCGGTTTGATATCGCAGGTGCTGTTGGTTCTTGTGGAATGACGACTCGTCTGCTGGGTGATGGCAGACCTAGAGCAGAAAAAATGTTGTTAAATCCTATACTTGTAAGGATATTAGTTACCAATTCTGCTACAAACCGTCCAACAAAATAAGCAACAATCAAAATAGCTATTGCTGTAAAGATAGCCGGCAGTGCATTGAGAATCTGTTGCAGCATTGAGACTGCTGGTATGGAAATCGCTTGAATTTGCAGTTGATTGAGTGCTGCAATTGCGACAGGAATCAAAATCAAGACATAAACAATTGTACCGATAATCATCGATAAGGATTGTGTTCCTGAAGTTGCACTCAATCCAAACCGATTTCCCAAATTGTCAATTCCTGTTGTTGCCAGTAAGTTTGTGATAATCCGACGCACTATGTTAGCCACAAACCAGCCAATCGCTGCAATTAATGTTGCACCCAAAATATTGGGCACAATTGAGATAATCTGTGTGACAAGAACTTTTACTGGTTCTAATGCCTGAGTTAAGCCTAGGCTCTCAAGCAATGGCATGAGAAAGACTAAAAAGATAAACCAATACAGAGCATTGCCTATCGTCTCACTCAAAGACAACTCATTGAGACTTGGTACATCATCTCGTGGTGGATTTAATCGTTCATCTACTCGCAACGCTTGCAGACCACGTACTGTTATTAGCTTGACTAAGGTTGCCACTAACCAGGCGACTCCTAAGATAACCGCAGCCACGGCCAATCTGGGTAAGTAGTCACCAATTTGATTGAGAAAACTGTTCAGCGGCTGAGAAGCAACCCTAAGTTGCAGTGTATCTAAAACGGCAACTATTGTTATAAGCAGGATGCCCCAAAAAACTAAGCTGGAGAGAAATGTCTCTATTTGGGGAACATCCCGACCACCCGCTACCCCTGCAGCAATCCGGTTGTCTATATTGGTGCGTTTGAGGACGGAGCGTACTACAGCAGATACAACAGCAGCAATCAGCCAGCCAATTAACAAAATGAGCACTGCTCCCAGCAATTGGGGCAGAAAATTAAGCACCTGTTGTAGACTCGTTTGCAGGTAACTTTTCGCATCGGGTTGTTCCGACGGTAATGTTGGCGATTGTGCTAAAAAACTTTGCACCCTCATTGATAAACCAACTTCCATCACCTGGGTTATGTCTTGCCAAGTTGTGTTCATGGTTGTTCAGAATTAAAGTTGAGTGTTATTACAGAAAACACCTTAGATGCTTCTGATGTGAATTGTCCTGATAATCCTACGATTCCGTAAATTAGCAGTGTTTTGTCTATAAATTTACCAGCAAAGTTCTACAGAAAAATGAATATCAAGAGTAATTTTTTGACTTTGATACTTTTTTTTTCGTTTTCTCAAACAATAGAGTATTTATACCATATATAGGAATCCGGTTTGATTTATGAACTTAACTAAGTTGAGTTAGAGAACGCTTAACCCTTAACGCTTAACAAAAACTGTACTCGTTTCTTTCAATACTATCAACTCAGTATACGCAATACACCAAGGGCACGAAAGCGCAGCGTCTGGGCAGAAGATATTCCAAATTCCGAGTTGTTATAGCAGTTGCCAGGTAGATTCGGACATGAACTAATTAAGAGTTAAGCCTTAAGAGTTAAGCGTTAAGCGTTCCCTGCTATATGTCCTAACGTATATGGCTATTGCTATAATTTACAAATCCGTTGGCAGTGCGGAGTTTCGCGTTACTCTAAATGCAGCCATACCAAAAAAGATGTGGAATGTCTCAAGTCTTTGAACAATCAATTCAAATTAACGCCACAGCCACAACTGTGGAACGCTGCATTACCGAAAATACTCTTATGCATCGCTGGCTGAATCCCGTCTTGCGTTGCGAACCTATTGGTGTGTGGAGTACCAATGTTGGTAGCAGAAGTCGGTTTGTAATTCAAATACCACTCATAAAACCGACATTGGATAGCACAGTCGTGGAAAGACAGCCAGGTTTAGTTGTGTGGGAGTTCCAGGGTTTTTTTAAAGGGCGCGACACTTGGGAATGTCAACCTCTAGACAAAGGGACATGTCTGGTTAACCGTTTTGAATTCCAAATTCCCAATCCTCTTATCAGTTGGGGTTTCAAAACCTTTGCCCAAAATTGGACAAAAGAAGATATGCAATCTCAACTGCGTCGGCTTAAACAGGTTGCAGAGGAAATACAACAAGGGTTTTACTAAGCTTGTCGTATATTAAAGTCAGATCTATTTGGTTAAGATTTGGTTATGTGATGCATCGAATTTCACGTCACATCTGGTGATTCTGGTTCACTTGGTGCTTCGTTGCCAATACCAAGCTCTTTTTTGCTGTGTTTTAACTGTTTCCAGAGCACTTTAATCTGCTTGTAAGCATCTAAGGGAGAGATTTTCCCAGACGTTTCTAAGGACGTGATATAGCCGATTTTTTGAGCGAATTGTTGGAGATTGGCATTAAATACTAAGTTTTGGGGCTTAAATTGACCATAGTAACGACCACGAGGATAAAGAAAGTTGTCTTTGTCTTTTTGATTTTGATCTTCCATCAGTTTACCTATATTTATTTCATGCCAGTTAACCTTATCTTAAAGAAAGTATTGTTTTTAACAAAGCACTCTTTGGAATTATGTATAATCCTTCTAAAGACATAGTTTGATCAAGAGCAAAAAGGGCGCATTGCACCAAATGCAATGCACCCAAGCCATCTCACCAGTAAAGAAACTCATTTAGTGCTTGCACGAACCTGGCTGATGTTTTTGTTGAGGCTTGTGAGAACAAGTTTGCAAATCTTGATCCATCAGTTTTTCAGTAATGTCTTTAAGAGTTGCATCCTTGGGCATTAAGCCAATCCAAGCATCTATTTTTTCTACCTCAAAGCCAACTTCACGGCGATCGCCGACTTCCATCAAAGGACGGCGAATTAATAGTGGCTCTTTTAACATCAGCATTAAGGCTGTTTGAGCATCCAAATTTTCCGGAACTATCTCACCAGATTTTACCCGTGTTGCGGCACGATTAAACCATTCAGATACAGGGCGATCGCCAAAAAATGAGCGTAAACGTTCAGCAGTCCAAGGTTCAGTGAGCATGTTGTATGCTATGACTTGATGACCTGCCGCTGTGAGCAAAGTTTTTTGCTTAATACCACCTTGACAGCCTGGTTTTTCATAAAAAATTACTGTAGCCATAGTATCCTCCTAATTAGTTAATTTCTTGCAAACATCCGGTATGGAACTATTTTGAACCGCAAAGAAACGCAGAGAAATTCAAAGATTAAAAATTCTTAGCAGTATGGCTCACTGTATCAAATTCAAAACGATCTTGCATACGAGTTTCACCATAAATATTGAAGGTCACAGTTGGTTGAGAACCCACTGCTTCCACGCTGTGAATTGCATCAGGAGTCAAGCTAATAATATCCCCTGGAAATAAAGTTAATTCTCCTGTTCGTTCAATTTTATCCTGAAATTCTGAATTAGGGGTTCGCTGCCAAAATGTATTTTTTTCTTCTCCTTTTAACACAGCGACAACACCCCAAGTTCCATGATTGTGAATGGTTGATAACGTTCCTGGTGCAAATGTTACCGTTTGCACAGTAAATGGAAAACCTAACTCATCATAAAGAAGAACAACAGAGACTCCTGTTTTAGAAGAAGGCTCTAAATATCGACTTTGTACCCAGTACGAGTTAACAATTAACCGCCTGACTAGCATCCGAATTTCTGGAAGATGGCTGGTTTGGTCTTCAGTATCACTGAGGACATCTTCTACTTCAGTCAGGAATCGATAAAAGCGATAATTATCTCTGAGTAAGTCCCATGCCCTGACAGATTGACAGGTTTGATACTGCCCGTCTTCAGTGACAAGCCAATCCCTTCCTTTCATATGTTTTCTACCGTATAATAAATGATATCTTGGTCATCAACTTAAGACTTTATCACTTATAATTTATTCATCTTCTTCGACTGGGCGTGTCAAAATATTGTATATAATGCTTGCTCCAAACTCATTTTTTCTATCTACTTCCTTGACTCTCGCGCTGATTTCTTTAGCTTTTTCTATATCTCCTAGCTTTGCCAAGACCAGTCCAGAAGCTGCATAAGCATTTAGATATAATCTAATGTTTGGTTCTTCTTGACGAGTAATTAATATTTGCTTAAGTTGCTGCCAATTATCGGGTAATTGCTCTGAATTTTTAACTTTTTCTACAACTTTAACTGCTGTTAGCCACGCCATGTGATAGTTATTTTTATAGAAAAAGTATCTATATGCTGCCACTAAGACATCAGTGCTGTCTTGCATTTTTACTAAAGCTTGGTTAATATAATTTTCTGATTCTGAGGTATTTTCCCAATGTTCTGCAGCCAACATCAATAACTGTTTGATGTCCTCTGGAACCTCAAACCATGAAAATTGTTCGGTATCAACTTGCATAAGACTTCTCCTTTAGGAATGGGGAATAGGTATTACCAATTTCCTATTCCCGATTCTGAATTTAAAACCTGGTGAGAATATACAGTAGGGTGAAGAGAATAATCCAAATGATGTCTACGAAGTGCCAGTAAATTTCTGCCATTTCAATACCAGTGTGTTTGCTGGCAGAATAGTGACCGGAACGACGGGAACGCCATACTACACCCAAAATTAACAACACTCCGATAAGAACGTGCAAACCGTGGAATCCAGTCATTAAGTAAAAACAGTTGGCAAAGACATTAGTCGTCATGCCGTATCCTAAACTTACATACTCAAAAACTTGACCCAGCAAGAAAATTGCGCCCATGATAGCGGTGATTTTGTACCACTTCCGCATACCTTGGACATCATTCTTTTTAATTGCTGTATCACCCAAGTGAATCACAAAACTACTAGAAACCAGAATGATAGTGTTAATTGCAGGCAACAATAACTCTACTTCGGTTCCTTCTGGAGGCCAAACTTCGGTACTGCCTCGAAAGAATAAATAAGTGGCAAAAAATCCACCAAACATCAGAGATTCAGAGATGAGAAACACTAACAGCCCCAATACTCGTAAATCTGGATGTTCTTCGTGATGATGTTCTGCACTCGTCGATGTTGCTATAGCCATATCGTCTGCGCTGTGAATAAGTGTTCAACAATCAGTTACCAGTTACCAGTTATCAGTTAACGGACTCCTCCACCCCTTGTTGACTGTTCACTGTTCACTGATTTAACAAGAGCTGATCTGCCAGGAAATAAATTTCCTGGCGGTTAGGAGCGGGAATGAAATGACTAACTAAGCACCGACTTCAGTCGCAGCAGATGGCTGTACTTGAGCACTGTGAGTGTTCAAGCCGTAGTCGTAGGGACCGTGAGTAACGACGGGCAATTCTTCCCAGTTTTCAATCAGTGGTGGTGAGCTGGTTGTCCATTCTAAAGTCAGAGCATTCCAAGGATTATCACCTGCTTTTGCTCCAGCAATCCAACTCCAGAGAATGTTGATCGTGAAGGGAATCACCGATGCTGCCAAAATATAAGCACCAATGGTACAAAGCTCATTGATGGAAGTAAATTGCGGATCATACATGGCAACTCGTCGCGGCATTCCTTGCAAACCCAACTCGTGCATGGGTAGGAAGGTGAGATTTGTGCCAATGAAGGTGAGGATAAAGTGAATACGACCTAAGGATTCATTCACCATTCGTCCGGTCATTTTGGGGAACCAGTGATAGATTCCGGAGTAGATACCAAACACGGAACCACCAAACAAGACGTAGTGGAAATGCGCCACCACATAGTAGGTGTCGTGGACGTGCATATCAAAGGGGGCTGTTCCCATTGTCACGCCGCTTAAGCCACCCATGACAAACATGGACAATAAGCCGAGGGCGAAAAGCATGGCTGATGTGAAGCGAATTTTACCGCCCCAAAGGGTAGCAACCCAGCCGAAAATCTTGACGCCAGTGGGAACTGCAACAATCAGGGTGGAGATTGTGAAGAACATCCGCATCCAACCGGGTGTACCGCTGGTAAACATGTGGTGTACCCAGACGAATAAACCCACGACACAGATTGCCAAACTGGAATAGGCGATCGCCTTATACCCAAAGATTGACTTACGGGCGTGAACTGGAATCACTTCGGACATGATGCCGAAGATAGGCAGAATCATCAGATAAACTGCCGGATGGGAATAGAACCAGAACAAGTGTTGGTAAATAACAACGTTACCGCCTGCATCTGGTTTAAAGAACGATGTCCCAAAATTGATGTCAAACAACAGCAACACTAACCCCGCTGCTAACACAGGTGTGGAGAGAAGTGCTAGCACGGAAGTTGCCATAATTGCCCAGCAGAACAAGGGTAATTGGTCCCATTTCATACTGGGAACTTTCATCTTCCAGATGGTGATGACAAAGTTCAGCGAACCCAAAATTGAGGATGTTCCCACCAAGACAATGGCAAGTATCCACAGGCTTTGAGCGGTGTTAGCTGTGACTAAGCTTAGGGGTGGGTAGGCTGTCCAACCAGATTGCGAGCCACCGAAGATGAAGCTAGCTGCTAGTAGTAAGCCAGCGGGTGGGTTTAACCAAAAGGCGATCGCATTCAGCTTGGGAAAAGCCATATCCCTAGCACCAATCATTAATGGCACTAGATAGTTACCAAATCCACCAATTGCACTGGGTACGATCCATAAGAAAATCATGATCGTCCCGTGATTGGTCATGAAGGCGTTATACAGGTTAGGGTCGATTAAATCTGCATCTGGTGTTGCCAGTTCGGCACGCATGACAACAGCCATGAGTCCACCAATCAGATAAAATATGAACGCCGTAACCAGGTATTGGATACCAATAACCTTGTGGTCAGTATTAAACGTAAAATAGTCGTACCATTTCCACGCCTTGGGATGTTTTTGGACAACCGTCTGATTAGCAGATCGATTGTCTTCGGGTGGAGTGTTACGTGGAAGTTCTACTTGGGTCATAAGCTGCTAAACATTTAGTTTGCTCGTTTAAGCTGATGGGGCGATGAGGAGGTGGGCAGAATAATAATTCTTGACTCCTGAGTCCTGACTCCTGAGTCCTGACTCCTGAATTCTGAACGCCAGAGCCCTAGATCGGGAGACCCTCCTCCTGCAATGCTGGCTCCTCCTGACTCCTTACAGCTATTTTTGAATTTGAGCCAGAGTTGCAGATGTGACTCCCATTTCTTGCGCGTGGGGAGCAAGGAACTCTGATGTGGATAAGTCTGCTGGATTGATTGCAACCGCTTTTTGCATATCTTGCTTTTGGGCAATGCGGTTTTCAGAGAGCCAGCTTTCAAACTCTTCAGGCGTGTCAACAACAACTTGTGCTCTCATTGAGCCGTGGTAGCCGCCGCAAAGTTCAGTACAAACTACTGGATATGTACCTGGTTTGGTGGCGACAAAACGCAGTTGTGTTGGAATACCAGGAATGGCATCTTGCTTCAGCCGGAATTGTGGCACCCAAAACGAGTGAATCACATCCGTTGCAGAAATGTTGAGTAGCACGTCAGCACCAACTGGAACGTGTAATTCTCCAGTATTCACTCCACTTTCGGGGTAGTCGAACAGCCAAGCAAACTGCATTCCGGTGACGTTGACAACCAAATCAGCTGGTTTACCTAGCTCTGCGGGAGTTGCGCCAATACCAATTTTAGGAATTGGTGCTGGGGAAGGGATTTCTGACTCATCAAGTGAGGCATCACTTAGAGTAGCAGCAATGGCACTTCCTGGCATTTGGGCAACATGAGCTGGGGAATGGGGCATATGAGGATGACTCCCCACTTCAAACCCTCCCATTCGGTTAAAAACATCAACGCTGTAGATTCCTAAGCAGAGGACGATAATAGATGGGACAGCCGTCCAAAAAACTTCTAAGGGTAAGTTGCCTTCAACATGCACGCCATCTGTATCATCTCCCGGACGGTGACGATACTTAACCAAAAAAATCACAATAGTTCCTTCTACCACCAAAAACAGAGCGGTGGCAATAGAAACCATGATGCCAAAAAACCCGTCTACCAAAGGCGCTTGTTGCGATGCTTGTATAGGTAGTAGACTGTGGTTTTGTCCAACCCAAATGCTGAAAATTGTAATTACTATCCCAGCAACTAGGGTCCATAGTGAAACAGGAATTTGTTCCATAAATACCTGGTCGGTAAAACGTCGTTGAAGGTGTAATTTTCTGGGTTTTACCTCAGTACACCGCATCCTGTGCTTTTGATGTATGCTCTCGTGCGAGTAAACTCAATAGTTGTGTCTTTTGCTTACATGGCTAATAGCTAGTAGCATCCTTAGTCATTTTTTTTATGACTAATGACGCAATTAGCGATTGTTTTAACCAAGTTTATTTTCCACTTTTTTTTAGAAAAGGTGGGGGAATTTTAAAATGTTTTAATTCTTGTTTCCCCCCAAAAAACGGAAAACTATCTCTCAACTCTTCATACAGAAGCTTTGCACTTCAAGACAATTGAGTTGTAGAGGAGGTTGCTGTTAGTCTTGGTAATTCTTTAGGCTATCTGGACAGCAAGTTTTTGTTTGTTAATAGCTTACACTTTAAGATTTACGGATTTGTTTGCTGTGAACTTTTTGCTTTTACGTTCCTGTAACTTTAAATATTCCCCTCTCGTTACCTTGCTATTAAAGTGAGAAGTTGTTCTCTAGATACCTAAATTTAAAACTTTTGTGAGCCACTTGCCGTCTTGGCGCTTTGTGTTGTATGCCCAATGTCTGTGTTCAGGAGTTTGGCAAAATGGCGTTCAAAGGCGCGTCTTGTGGAGGAGATACCCGGAGGGTTAAACAGCAACTTTTGAACCTACCTCTGAACAACCCAAAAACTCTAGTTATTTAATGCGGAGTGAGTATAGCAGTTCTTGGAACAAATTCTGGCACAAGCTTCACAACCCACGCAGTTATCTGGATTAGCAACTGTCATGACTTTCTTTTCAATTTCATCATCATCCTCATCCTCGACAAATTCTCCTTCTTCGTTCATTGCCTTCAACAACAGTACATTGTGACCGCAGATTTTAAAACATCTACCACAGCCGATACATTTTTCTTGGTCAATTTCCTGAACGAATTTGGGTGTCCAAGTTTTACCACCAAATGTTAATCCTGTTAGCGTTGCCATGAAGTTACCTTCTGCTCTCGTTACACATCTGTTTGACTGTTACGCTCATCCTAACATAATCTCTTTTTTTTATCTTATGAATTATTTACTATATTTTTATTTTGATTAAAGTCCCCTGACTTAGCGAAAAGAAGCAAATATTTAATATTTTTCTGCAAATGCAATTATTTACTAATATAGGAATCCGGTTTGATTTTTGAACAACTCGTCAGGGCAGGGAATAGGAAACAGGAAAAAAGCAATAAAGGTATACTGAGTTTTTTTCAAAAATCAAATAGGAGTCCTATATTGTCGCTTTTAACTATAAAAAAAGGCTTTTATATAAAACAGGATCATCCGAAGAAGTCCAAAAATAAAGCCAATGGGAGAATCTTTGTTTTTTCCGCGCTACAAATTTACAAAAATGGGATGCTCTCTCTAAAACCAGATTTACCTGTAGCATCTAGAAAAAATGAGTCTTCTTAAGAAATAGGTTTTTTCATATTGCATCTATTGAGTACTATGACCTAATGAGCAAGCTCAAACTATTGTTGTTTATTTTCAACAGACACAGATAAATGAGTCTTCTATTTGCAACAAGCAGTTTTTTTAAAACTAATGACATTTAATTTCAAAAAAATATTGATTTTGATTTCAAAATTTGTAAAAATACATAATGAATGACATCATTTTGAAGAATCGTCCATTCTTCTTAACGCTTTATATTTTCTGAATACAAGTAGATGAGAAATGAAGTGTTGAAGGGTAGTTATGCTTAGTTTGATATTGGTTTTTAAAATTTATTTTTAAGGGTTTTAACATAAAAATTTGAGATATTCTATTAAATAGTAACAATAATTACATATGAAAAGTTTTGATAAGTTATTAAAAATTTAAAGGCGGTTTTAAATAAACAAAAAATGAAGACTTGTTATTCAATAACAAGTTTTCATTTTTGTCATTACCAAAAAAGTTATTGAATGACTTCTGATATATAAGATCCACAAGCTCATGTTTCGCTCATTAGTAACAAACTGAAATAAATATTCATGAAATATTAGAGAGTAAGAAATATTAAAAATTAGGCTCTGGTTACAAGCCTTAAATAGCTTCCAATGGAATACGCGAACCAAATAAGGATGTGGTTAAGTAGTACGGCAAGTAAAATTTCTTATTGTCGGAAAAACAATGTGGTAGTGAGTCAGTAGTGAGTAGTCAATTAAGAGGACACATCCAGGGGAGACTTGAGCCAGACATCTCAACGATTAAAGTAGGAAAAAGTTTTATGTCTTATACAATTCCTAACAACAGTTGCGTTGGATGTGACAACTGCCGTCCCCAATGTCCTACTGGTGCAATAAAATTAGAGAACAATGAATACTGGATCGACCCAAGTCTATGTAACAACTGCGAAGGCTATTATTCCAAACCTCAATGTGTAGCTAGTTGTCCCATTAACTTGCCCATTCCCATGCAAGCCAAAAGAGGTAGATGTAAAGTTGATATCAGAGATGCTACTAGCCCAGATTTATTTGCCAACGGTAAGAGCAACCCATTTGCATCGGCAATTGCTATCTGGGAGGCTTGCAATGTACTCGCACAGCGATCTTCACTACCTTGGCAAATTGATGAATACGGAAAGGCGTGTTATGGCCGACAAGTGAACCAAGGACGAGGGGCGATCGCATTTCACATCAGCGAACCAAGCAATGCAAGCGAACTCGCAACAGAATTAGGAGTTGTTGAGACGCTGGATATCAGAGCAACTTGTATGCATTTGATTTTTGCAGCTCATGCAACAGCTTTAGATCAGCCTTGGGAGCAAGTCTTCACCATCGACGATCGCCAAATTGAGAAATATTTAGGGCTAGAGAAACGCAAAGACTTGAGCAAAGCTACTAAATTGAGTTTAATGAAAAACTTGGTGCAGCAAACTTGCTCGCTGATCACCTCGCTTAATTGGCCCCAACAAGGTCGAATTAGGGGATTTTCAGTGGAAGGAAGCCGTTTGTGGCACTTAGTAGAAACTCACCATCATTTTCAAGAAGATGACTTGGGGTGCAAATATTTGGTTGGACTCACTTTTAAAGTCAAAGCAGGTATATGGGCGCAGTATTTCCTAAACAAACAAGGATGCAAAGAACAAACCAAATTTTATCAATATGGTAGTTTGCCCAAATCCCTGTTAACGACTGTCATGAGTATTTGGCAGCAACACGAAGGAGCAGCGCGACTGATGCTGTGGTTGTTGTTTAAGACTAAAATGGGAAAAGAACAGCGGATTACAGTTCCCACCTTGCTGCGTGTTGCTTACGGTGAAGAGAAAGTCACCCTTGCTTGCAGAAAACGAGAAGAACGCAAGCGACTGCTACGAACTTTTGAAAACGATTTGGAAGTCCTCAATCACTATGGTATGAAACCAGCTTTCGACCCGGTGACATACCCAGCAGCGATTCAACCGTTATGGGCGAAATTGGTCGATATTCCTGAAGATCCTGATGATGCCTTAGAGTTTTGGATTAAGGACGGCAGCGCAAAGACAAGCCTAACGGATACAGCTCCCCGTGGCAAGTGGAATATGTTAATGAATGCCCGAATTCTGTCGTTTACACTCCCTCCAGACTGGGAGCAACAAACCACTACATCTCAAAAAAAGCAGCGCACAACAAAAAATCGAACAAAATCAAAAACCACAGCAGGGTATCTGCTAGGTGAACAGATTTTGCAAGCAAGGAAAAATCTCAAGCTTTCCCAAAGAGAATTGGCGAAAATGGCAGGTAAAAGCCAAAGTTGGATTCGAGATTTGGAAAATGGTCGCCTCAAAGCCAAGTCCGAAGACCAAGTGGTGCTAAGGAAAGTGCTGGGAATTGCTGGATAGGGATTTTTGATTTGAAATAGGACTTACGCAGAAGAGATCCCCCAACCCAATACCTCTTGGTTAAGGGGAAAAGGTGAAAGGGAAAAGGGATGAAAACTAAGCTATTTCCCCTTTGCCTTTACCCCTTCCCCTTTAACCGAAAAGTATTGAGAACAGATCCCCCAACCCCCTTAAAAAGGGGGCTTTTAGCCTGTTCCTCGTTCCCTGGCAGAGCCAGGGAACGAGAAAAGCTTTATCAAATTTGCGTTATGTTATAACTTGTATTGTCAGTAATTATACAGGTGTTAGCGCATGAGAAAGCGCTTATCGCAAATTTGGAAAAGTTTTAGGGAATTATTTTCAACCGAGACGTTAGAGACAACAGCTGAGTCTAGCAAGGCAGTTTTGGAAGGGGCAAAAACCCTCCAAGAGCAAGGTAAAAACTTGGAACTGTTGAAACCTCTGGTAGAACAGTCTTCTTCTCTTTTGGAAGTCTTATGTTCACCAACAGCGCAGGTGGTGGGTGCAGGCTTACCTTTTGTGCCCATTGCCATAGCTATACTCAGGTTGTATCGCCACATTACTCGCAAAGAACCAACCCTGGAAGAATGCGTAACTTTGCTCAGTCAGGCAGCATATCTTGAAAGTTTCAAGGAAATTATATCTTTACCACAAAACAAAAGTATATTAGCTGATTGGAATAGCAAAGCTGAGACAGAAGCGGTAAGAAAGCAGCTGAAAAAACTTGGTGATTTTGAATTAGATGCTAAAGCTACCAGGCGAGCAATCGTTTCTTTCCCTGACTCACAATTAGCGCAAGAATATAATCAAGTCTTATCAGCACGGTTGCAACAAATAGGAGCAAGGGAAAATGAAGCGCTGATATTTGCTAACTTAGTTGCCAGCAATAGCGATCGTCACTTTTTTGACGCATTGTTACAAGCAGGTGATTCCGTCAAACCACTAGCAGAATTATATCCCAATGGTGAACTAGAAGCACTGCGAAAAAACGACAGCATCGACCAGTATCTAGAAGAACAAATTGCTCCAAAACCAGATGAAGCAGTATTTAATGAAACCTTTTCCTTTAGAGATATTTATGTACCGCTGAAGGCGAGAAATGTTGATAAAAATGGTAAGATAGATGATAATTCAGCGCAATTTGATTTAGAAACTTGGGCTAAAACTATTCTCCTAGACCAAAAGAATAAAGAGCAAGTCATCTTTCTTCAAGGTGGACCAGGAAGAGGGAAAAGTGTATTTTGTCGGATGTTTGCTGATTGGGTGCGGCAGTATTTACATCCGATGTGGACACCAATTTTGATTCGCCTGCGCGATATCGATGAATTTCAGCCGAGTTTAGAAGAAACCTTGCGCTCAAGAATAAAGTATGATTTCGCTCAAAGCGATGATGGCTGGCTGACTGATGCTCACAAGCGGTTTTTGTTTATTTTAGATGGATTTGATGAGTTACGAATTGAACGCAGCAATAACCAAAGTGTCGAAAGATTTCTCAGACAAGTAGGCAAATTTTTATCGGATTATAACGAGAATAAAGACAAACATCGAGTCTTAATTACAGGCAGAGCAATGGCTTTGCATGGCATTGACCGCCTACCACCGAATCTGGAACGGGTGGAAATTGCCGAAATGGATGACAAATTGCAAAACCAGTGGTTTGCTAACTGGCGAAAGCTTTTCAACACAGATAAAAGTACAGCATTTCAGCAGTTTTTACAAAAAAATAACCGTTGTCCCAAGCAAGTTAAGGAGTTGGCAAAAGAGCCACTCTTGCTGTATATGTTGGCGGCTATGCATCGAGATGACAAATTAGATATTAGCAAATTTGAGCAAGCCACCGATACAGCAGCGAAAATTTTAGTTTATGAACAAGCATTAGATTGGGTACTGACAAAACAACGTTCAGACTCCCGCCACCCTGATTTAAATTATGAACTGACCAAACAAAACCCAGAAGCATTACGGCGACTGTTAGCAGAAGCTGCACTGTGTGTCGTGCAGTCCGGGGGAGAAAGTGCTTCCATGCAGATGGTGAAAGCACGCTTACAGCAAGATGACCAAGCGAGACAATTAATTGAAACAGCAGAAAAAGGACTGGGAGAAGAAGCGCTGAAAACCGCATTGAGTGCTTTTTATCTCAAGTCTCACACCAGCGGTGGAGTTGAATTTTTCCACAAGAGTTTTGGAGAATTTCTTTGTGCTGAACGACTGAAACAAAGTTTGGAAGAATGGACAGAACCAGGTAGACGGGGAAAAACTTTCAATACTGACGAGCAGAAACTGCACGAGCAAATTTATGATTTACTCGGCTACGGTGGAATCACACCAGAAATTGTGGAATATCTGATGGGATTGCTGAGAGCAAGTGATGAATTTCGACCAGTGCAGTTATTCCAAAGGTTAGAAAGTTTTTATCATCGTTGGTGCGAGGGGGAATTTATTGACACTCCAGAGGAAACTTTACCCCAGAAAAAGACGCGAGAACTGCAGAAACACGGAATTCAGACCGGTCAGCGCCAGGTAGATGTATATGCTGGTTTGAATGTGATGATTTTGCTTTTGGAGTTGCATCGATATGCTCAAGAGCGAGATGATCTTAAAAAACAAGTTCACTTCTATCCATCTGGTCAACTGGATGAAGAAGTTGAGTTTACAGACCAACTGTTTGCCATCATCAACTACAGTTATTGTATTAAGTTCGGAAATTTTAACAATGTAGTTGGGCAATTCCTCAGCGATGCAAACCTGACGGGCGCATACCTTCGCGGCGCAGACCTCAGCGGCGCAGACCTCAGCGGCGCAGACCTCATCGGCGTAAATCTCATCGGCGCAGACCTCAGCGGTGCAGACCTCAGCGGCGCAGACCTCAGCATCGCAAACCTCAGCGATGCAGACCTGACCAGCGCAGACCTGACGGGCGCAAACCTGACGGGCGCATTCCTTGGCGGCGCAGACCTTAGCCGCGCAGACCTTCGTGGCGCATACCTCAGCGACGTAAACCTCATCGGCGCATTCCTTGGCGGCACAAACCTCAGCGGCGTAGACCTTAGTTGCGCAGACCTGACCGGCGCAGACCTCAGCGGCGCATACCTCAGCGATGAAATTTTCGGAGATATCTGGTGGGATGAATATACAAGGTGGGAGAATGTGCAAGGGTTGGAGAAAGCTTTGGAGGTGCCAAAAGCGTTAAAGCAGCAGTTGGGGCTGGAGTGATATCATGTCTGGCTAATTACTTACGATATGTCATTGCGAGCGCAACGAAGTGCAGCGAAGCAATCGCGAGGGCTTGAGATTGCTACCCTATGGCTGACGCCACGCCTTACGGCTATCGGGAAGCCGCTAGCCCCTAAGGGGGCGCTGCGCAAACGCGTCTACACTCCGCTATCGCTCCGTATGCCCTCCGGGCACGCTGCGCTAACGCAATGACAAGTATTCAAGTGAACATGATACCAGAGCAGATGAGGGGGTAAGCGCGGGAAAGTTCTCTCCTTCTCCTTCTTCCTTGGCGTCCTTCGCGCCTTCGCGGTTCGTTTTCTTTCCCTCACCTAACGCGATGGTACGGATCAGCCACCGGGGTGCGATCGCCTAAAATATCCTAAATACGAAGCCACCATTCTCTAAAGAGCACGAATCACATCCTTAAGAACAGGTTCTCTTAAATGTTCCCTCAAAGCATCTTGTGTTCCCATATCTACCGAACACCCCAAAACATCCTCTAAGTAGAGCCGTACCTTACTGAAATCAAACAATCCCACTGGACGGTCAAACTCTACCAGAAAGTCTACATCACTATCTGGACCAGCTTCATCCCGTGCCACCGAACCAAACAATTCTAAAGATTTTACCCCCATTGCTTGCAACTGCTGCCGATGAGCTGCGACAATTGCTAAAACCTCATCGCGCTTCATTGTTTTTTTCTCCAAGTACCGAAATCAGCATTTTCTGCTTGTACGATAGCACTGGCTGTATTAGGACTTACGCACGCGCTACTTTAAAAGAGCGGGTTGCGATTGCTTCCCTTCGGTCGCAATGACTATAGTTACCTTGTTCGTGTGTAAGTTTTGTGTATTCTAGGGCAGTTCACTTAGTGAAAAACAACTCCTTAATTCCAGTACTGCCAATTTCCACCGCCAGTGCTGCTAGCAAAAAACCTAAAAGCTGGGTGATAATAACTTCTCCTTCCACGCCAATCCACTTGTCGATACCACTCCCCAAACGCAAAATCAACCAAGTGACAAACATTGCCGCGACAATACCCACGATGACGCTAAGATGTGGACTGGGAGATTCCGACATCAAGAGCATGACTGTTGTCAGAGTACCTGGTCCAGCTAGCAGTGGCAAGGCAAGAGGAGTAATTGCAACATCACGTTCTTGATCAATAACGGGTGTATCTAAGTCTCCTTGAAGCATTTGTAAAGCAATCAACAACAGCAGTAGCCCCCCAGCAACTCGCAAAGATCCCAAGCTGACGTCCAAGTAACGTAATATAAATTGACCACCAAAGGCAAAGAGTAAAAGCACTGCTATAGCTACGACTATGGCTTTATCTATAACTCTGCTTCTGCTGTCTGGTTCCATGCCTTTAGTAAGAACCAAAAGTATTGGTATGTTACCAACTGCATCTGCAAGAACAAAGACAGCAATAAACGTTTTTACGAGAATCGAGATATTCACAGCAGATCATAATTTATTAGTTGTTCTAAAAAATTACCTCAAATCCGCTTTAGTTTCCTATAACTAAATAGGTGAAACCAAAAGCCAGATGATATGAGTTATGATCGATGCTCGTGAAGCCAAAGAAGTAGTAATATCTTAAAAGGTAAGAGGAGCGACCGCCGCAATCTCTGGATCTGAGTTACCTACCTGGCTAGTGCTAAGTATCCATAAGGACGCTCCTTGTTTATGAAATATATCAGTCACGCTATCACTGGCTTTTCGTGGCAAAATGCTTCGCCAACTCACCAAAGCTTTCAAGATTTGTTGTAGAGGACTGTCCTCAAGAGAACTGCCTATAGTTGTAGTAGAAGAGTCCTCCCAGTCAGCTCGTGCTATCCCAAAGGGTAACAGATCATGTCTGATCGCTTTGTCTAACTTCACCAACTGCTTAAAACTAGTCGCATATTCAGGATGACGAAGTAACCAGTTTTTAAACTCCGGATTATTTTTGATCGCATACGCAATATCTTTAGCATCGAATTGAATCGCAGCCTGAATAACTTTAATCGCTGCATATAATGCCTGGTTAGAATCTTGAGCACAGTTGTTTGCAGGACCGACATAAGTTGCACCCATCCCATCTCCAATCCGGTAACGCGCTGTCATGATTTCCAACTCACGGATGAAAACTCCCAACAGTGTACGCTTGACTTCATCGGCATCGTAGTCATTTGTCAGAGCATCTAATTTTATCAGCGTATCGCAAACGGGGCGAATTCCTAACCAACCAAACTGGCGATCGCCCATATAACGAGTCCAAGAAAGCGTTCCTGCAATCAGCCCATCAACGTTGTGACAATAAACTTGGTGATACTCAATCTCAAAGCGTAACTCTCCTGTCAGGGGTTCGCGCACCACTTCTGCCACTCCATAGGCACAATGACCAAAGTAAACAGGGCCTTTCGCTGCGATTTCTCGTTTTTTGCCGCCAATACCGCCATAAACGTGTAGAAGCAAAGCACACTCACCTTCACGCCATTTGGACACTGCTTGCGGAATATCTTTACTCTTGCGATTCAAAAGCACAGATTGTATTTGTCCTTTCTTTGTGATGATATTATTCCACGAGCGTTTCTTGAGAAATTCCATCGCTAGTTTTCTGCCAACAACCACCTCTCGGGGTTGGACTCGCAACAAAGCACGGGGGGCGATCGCCTGCACAACAAACATTCCGGCAGCGTTTTTTGCACCGTAAATATACCAGCCTGTCTCGTTCAGGGGAGACTTTTCCAGACCATCCTTGGTTGATGAAGAAATGTTTTGGTCAGAAGGAATCACCTCAGGCAAAAGCACGACTTCCTCAACAGAGTTAAACTTACGCGAAGCACGATTGAAATGTATAACTCGGAACTGTTCACTTCCTGGCTGGATGGGCTGCAAAAACTTAACTAATCCGTAAAAGCGTCCAGAAATTTGCACCGGTTCACTGATAATGGAAAGGGTGATTTTCCCATTCTGTTCCATCACAATCGGCTCGCGCAGCTTCACGACTATATCATCATTCGGTCTTGAACCAGCTAGCGACTCCAATGGTGTCACCTGACGCCAGTGATTTATCCGAATCGGAACAATTTTCCCCCGTGTGTAGTTGTATAGTGCTTCCGCGTTGAAGTGAACATCCTTTTTGGTTGACTGAACTGATACTTTTGATTCGGGATCGTCAATCCATTGCAAATACACAATTTGTCCCACTAGATGTTTGTGTTTCGCATCTGCGTGATGCACTTCAAACAAAACACCTGATTCACGTTGATCTTGAGGCGGTAAAATTAGTCTTCCCATCCAAGGGGCGATTGGTTCATAAAATTCTGTGTTGACCGACTGATTTAAAGGATAGTATTCTGGTCGATTAAACGCAGCTTCTCGATACCGTTCGTAATTGCTAAGCTTTGTGATCACGAGTTCTTCATTGTAGGGATACTCGTCTCGCAAAATTCCTGATATGATGTCAACTGTTTGACGCAGATAGCTGCGACCATCACTTAAGAATTTATTGGCATCTAAAGGACCCCCCGCGCCCATATGACCGACTGGACCGAGTGAAACAAAACTGATTTTACCTAGCCGTTTTGCACGGTTCCAGTAGGATAAGAAGAAGACTTTCCACCGCTTTGCAAACAAAATCGGACCTAAGCGCTCAACTGGGTCTTTGTCACCGACGAGATGGTAAAGATGTTCCGCCAATAGTGCATTAGTATTTCCACTGATTACACCAGCTAAAGAAATGACCTCAATAGGTGCCTTGTCTAGTGCTTGCTTGAGATAAGAAAGTGCTCCCATTGCTATCTGTCCACCACCGCTGAAACCAATCAGTGTAATTGGGACTGCGCTACCGGGTTTGTAACCGTGGTTAATCAGGCTATTGTACATAACCTGCGCTGTACCTTGATTATAAATTGGTCCGAAGCGCTGGTCAGCAGAAACCGCAACAACAAGCAAATTGCGAATATTAATCGCTAAAGTGAGCAAAGCGTTGAATATACTACCATTCTTGGATTGACTGCGTCGTTCAGCGAAGCGCCAAAAGGGCGAAAGTATTCCACCTTCGGTCAGTGGTCGATTGAAGACTGAATAAGGGATGATTCCTTTAATGAGCACGATATTATTTGGTAAAGCGATCGCTAACTCATGCAAAAACTGATCGCCATCTGGGAAGTACTTGAATGAAGCTTGACCAATGCCATCAAGGTAAATAACATAACGAACAACATTCGTTTGCGGTGGAATTTCTTGTTCTAATATTCCTAGGTTGAGTTTAGTATCAACTTTATCACCATACCAACCAGCCCACCAACCCAAGGCTTCGAGGGGTGCTAGGAGTCCAGCAAAAAGGATGGCTATAAAACTAATTTGCAACAAATCGACTGTTAGCTTTAACGCACCTCCCAAAGCGTTGTACCAACCTAACCACAGATGACTCAGTTCCGGAAAGAGTACAGTACAAAGTACGGCAATGAAAACAATTCCTAAAAATATGCTCACTCGCTTCACATTCATACTCTTGTGTTGTCTCCTTTATCACCTGTATTATTTTGGTTGATCCTACGTAATATCTGCGGTCCTGCTTGCAGAAGTTGTTCTACTCCTTGCATATCTGTCACCAAGTGTGTTCCCGCCACTGTATTAGACAGCCACTTGCCAAGTATTGCAACTGGTCGTCCAATAGTGCGCTGCACAATCTGAAAGACAACCCATCCCAACACACCGCACCACAGCGCTTGCCAAATACCAATACCAATGGCGACACGCAAGCCCATGACAAATATTAACAGTGTCCAAATAGAAAGCAAGACTTGAATTGCCACACCCAAATAAGGCAATGCTACTAAAAAACTCAATATCAGCGGTGCGTAAGCGAATCCTAATGTAGACCACACGATGTCATAGGGGATATTAGCATGAAATAGTATAAAGCTCACCAGCCATGTACTTAAACCCCAAAATAACACGGTGAATACAAATAACACAGATGAAATGAATAGACTCAGAAGAAAGCGAAGTGGTCTGACTCGGTTAATGAATAGTACCGTCCCCTGACCTACAGCTTGAGAAAACCCAGCAACGAGTATAATGTATAACGCTGCTATTGAAGCTTGGGGTAGGGTTTGAATCAGATTAAAGGCTTCCGGGTTGAGGGCTATCGCCCCACCTGCAAGCTCCCAAAATCTGTCGAGGGCAGTTTGTGTCATGGCAAATGGTATAAAAAAGCTTATAACTGTTTTAGCTGTTATAGTGTATGTTAATTCACCTTAAAATTCAGTATTAACTCTGTTTTTTTTATTTGCTCTTGACTAAAAGCGGCTTGCTTGAGGTTAACCAAAAAAGTTCTATCGCTATACCGGGAATCTAGGTAAATAGCCTTGGTATAAACTTTTTTGGCGGTATTTTGTGAACCACTATCCCAATAGGCGATCGCACTCGCAACTAAAGGGTGAGGATTATTTGGTTCAAGAATAGCAGCACGGTTGGCAGTTAGAATAGCTAAGTTATAAATTTGTAATCTATCCAAGGCTAAACTTAAGTTAAAATAGGCAATTTCATTATCTGGCTTGAGAATTGCTGCCAAAGTATGAACTAGAACTGCTGCTGTTAAGTTGCTATCAACCAGATAGACAATTCCCAAAGCATTGTACGCAGGAACAAAGGTAGGCTTTTGATATATTGCTTGCCATAAAGATTGTGCGGCTTGTTGATCATGTCCAGCTAAATGCAATGTCCAACCCAAATTAACTCGTCCCATAAGATTTTTGGGTTCGAGTTCCACAGATTTTTCCATTGCGGTAATTGCTTCAGGTAGCCGTCCTTGTTGACGATACAAAAGCCCTAATTGTCGATAGTCGCCAGCGGTATTGGCTGCACTGGCTAAAGGTGTACCGAGAGCAAAACTCAAGAATAAAGATGCACAAATTCCACTGGTTATCTTTACTTTTGCTGGTTTGAACACCTTCATTTTGAGTTTCCTTTATCAGTTATCAGTTATCAGTGTAGTGCTCTGTTGGGGCGGCAGCTTTCGGGTAAGAAATTTCTTACCCGAAACGTGCCTTTCTAAAACCCCAACAACTACTGCGTTGTACACTTCAGTTGGGGAGCCACTAAGAGTGAGCGGGGATGCTGACGCCCCAGATGTGGCGTGTTCAATCTCCCTAACTTTTTAACTGTTCACTGTTCACTGTTTGAAGGAGTTTATCTTAATCCAACATTTTGGGATCAATTCCCAAAGCGTCGAGTTGTTCAGGACTCAGGGAGCGTAACTTCTCTACAATTGTCTCGCGCTTGTGTCGTTCAACTTCAGCCTTTTGTCGTTCAACCTCAGCGCGTTCTTCACCTTAAGGAAGTAAATTTCCCTGTGCATCCGACCATCGTAACCAAGGTAGGTCTGCATTTTGATACCGCCCTTGCCAGATTCCTAATTCTACCGCCAATGGCGCAATCAGGTAATGTCCTCGTTCGTTGCATAATTTGAATTTGCTGCTCCTATAAAACTCTAGCAAGTCTTATTCTCAAGCTCTTTGGCATCTCGCCAAAGAGTTTTTTTATGACACAGAAGGATCTTCGGTTGTTTTCATCTTTTGTAAAAGCTGTTGAACTTGGTAAACTTTATCAGGTCTATTTTGTGCCTTAAAAATATTCAAAGCTTTGTTCACAGATGTCAACGCCTCATCTCGGTTGCCTTTTTGCCACAGCACTTGTCCTAGACTTGCTAGTGCATCAGCATATTCTGGGTTAATTTTTAGTGCTTTTTGAAACTCTGCAATAGCTTCTTCCCAGCGGCTTTGGCTAGCAAGAGCAATGCCCATCGCATTATGAGCAAGAGCATAGCTTGAATTGAGACGAATGGCTTGTTTGTATTCACCAATTGCTTCTTCGGCTTTTTCTTGTTGATAAAGGACATTCCCTAGTTGATAGTGTCCAAAAGCATCTTTGGGAAATTTCTTAGTTAACTTGCGTAAATTTTCCTCTGCAGCTGCGAAGTTCCCCTGACCATAAAAAACATTTGCTTCTTGAATGAGGCGCGATCGCTCTTGATCGTCGCGATCGCCTATTTGTGCTAGTATAAAATTGGTCTGTAATCTCCTATGACTCTGGGGTAACGCTGAGAAGCTATGGTCAGTAATAACAGAATCAATATTTTTTGGCGGTTCTGTAGTATCGGCTAATACTAATGGTAATGTATCAATAATAGATAAAAACCCCAGTATTATATAAATAAGAGGTTTAGCAAATACCGAATAAGTTAGACTTTTCAGGTTCATAACCCACATTACCTGAATAATTTATCGTTAATGGTTTTAGGGAAGCATATTCAGCATCAAGTAGAGTCAGCATATGCCGTTGAGAACATTTTACCTAAAATTTCCACTTTCAAAAATTAGTGCTAGATGAAATATCTTTGTCTATATGTGAAGCGATCGCCCTTGTTTTGCCAAGCTTGTTCCTCCGGCAACAGGCGGACTCAAAGTAGAAACTTTGGGTAATAAGGTGCTTAAAGGCGATCGCATTGCAAATATCATACTCTAGATAAAAATAGCTCGCTTCGCGAGAAAGTAGTTCAACTCAGATGACAAGCTAATTTACAAGTTCTCATAGTTGGTGAAAGACTAATTCCGTAACCCCCTTTTCATCCTGCCACAGGTACTGCAACACGAGATATACCTGCGCTGACTAATCAAAAAAGGGGGAGAAAAGAGCTTCCTTGAGCATCCGGGTTAGGTAAATCTGTCCACAGCAATTACCTACAGTGGCAATTGAAGACATATGAAATGAGAGTGAAAAATCTCCAACTGCATCCGCAACAAAGAAAACCTGTATATCTCTCATTAAAGCATCAAGTGCAGTAGCCATGCAGCCAATATGGCTGTAAACACCTGTGATAATTAACTGGTCTTTTTTCAAAGTTTTCAAGATATCTGCCAAATTGCTTTTGTAAAACGCACTGTATTTGTGCTTGACTATGATATGGTCACGGTTATTGTCAGGCTTAATTTCATCTACAACTTCGACATTGTCTTTTGTATTCGTCATCCCACCTCCCCAAAAGTCGTAAAGCAAACCACGTTCTTCAACATGCTCACAGGGACGACCAACCGTGTATATGACAGGTATATCGGTCGCGATACAAGTTTCCCTTACTACCTTTAGGTTCTCAATTAAAGGTCTACCCGGTGTTTCACCTTTAGCCAACAGAGGTTTAAGGTAGTATTTCTGCATATCATGAATTAACAGTGCTGCTCTTGAAGGCGCAACTTGCCATTGAACTCGGTTATGTTGCAGACATTCTATTCCAGGTAATTCATAGGGACGGCAACCTGAACTGAGTTTACTCATTTTAGTCCTCCAAATACAATTATTTATTTCGTTTGATAGATGCGCTTTGCTTAGATGGCAATGATGAGGCTATAGTGCTTCTTTCGGTGTCGGTGCATCTTTACTAATCAACCCTTGAACCTGTAACTCTGCCCAGAAGTCATCAGGGATTTTCTGCTCTAGTAGGCTAAAATTTTCGTTCACCTGTTCTAGTGTTGCAGCACCGGGTATGATAGCCGTGACTGCTGGGTGAGCCAAAGCGAATTGAGAGGCTGCTGCTTTCAACGAAACTTGGTGGCGATCGCACACAGCTTCTATACGACTTACTCGTTCAAGGATCTCCAATGGAGCATCTGCGTAATCATATTTAGCTCCTGGCTGTGCCCCTGTTGCCAGAATTCCACTGTTATAAGTACCGCCCAAAATAATGCCAATGTTCTTCTTCATGCATAAGGGGAAAAGTTCTCCCATTGCACTTTGGTCTAACAGGGTATAGCGACCAGCTAGCAAAAAACTGTCAAAGTCTCCCTCATGGGCGAATCTCACTAGCATCTCCCACTGCTTCATCCCGACGCTAATACCTCGGATAACGCCTTGAGTGCGTAATTTTTCCAAAGCCGGATATGCTGACTTAATAGCCTCATTGTAATGGTCGTCGGGATCGTGGATGTGCAAAATGTCAATGCGATCGCTCTTCAGACGGATCAGGCTTTCTTCAAATGAGCGCATGACGCCGTCATAGCTGAAGTCGAAGACTGGTCGAAAGGGGAGCGGATTGACGAAAATTTTCTTGCCACGATCATCACCTAAAGTTGGCACCAAGACACGACCTACCTTAGTAGCAAGTATAAAGTCTTCACGAGGGATTTGTGCTAAAGCCTTACCCAATCGCTCTTCGCTTTTGCCTGACCCGTAGAAAGGTGCTGTGTCGAACAAGTTTAATCCAAGCGTTAGGCTGCGATGGACTACTTCAAAGGACTGCTCTTCTGACATATCCTCATATAGCCCTCCCAGGGAAGTACATCCAAGCCCCAGACTAGTCACCAAAAGACCTGTCTTTCCCAGACTTTTCTTTTGCAATGAGTTCATTATCACTTTCCTAACTTGACACCTAGTAATTTTGCACAACTAGTAGCCTTTGAGATGAGTTCCGTTGATTCACTACTCAAAGTTGATCCCTTCTTTAACCCTCCTCCCACAATCATCTCGCCAACTTCGCTCTTTTCAAGATGGAAAATAGAACGGATAGATACCAGGCTTTCAAGACAACCGGGAGTTCTCAGAAAAAAGCAACCACCATAGTAACCACGAGTTCGACCTTCTAATTGTTTAATCACAAACTGTACGTGGTTATCATGTGTTCCTGTAGCCGGACTAGGCGTAAGATGTGCCAGAGTCGAGAGCATAGAGGTATCGCTGTGGTAAGGTTTTTCAAACATTGAGTGAAAGTGTGTGATTTCGTCAAATGCAAGCAAGTCAGAGTCCACCGTCAGTTCAAGTTTTCCAACTACGTTTTCTACAATGGACTGGAGATCATTTCGGGCAGCTTGATGCTCATTCATTAAGCTACTTTTGTCGAAATCTTTACCATTTTGGAAGGTTCCAGCAAGAATTTGAACTTGAAGTTTTGAGTCAGCAATAGAAATAAAGCGCTCCGGTGTACAGCTTATGAGATCCCAGTTGTGACTCTTCATTAAAAATCCCTGAGGAAAGAGAGTTTTAACACAATAGAGCCAGGAATTAACCAGTTCATCAGCATTAACACATACTGTCATGGGTACTGATACAACCAAATGGTCAATATCCAACTTTTGTCGAATTTCCAATCCCTGGGTGACTACTTTATTGATCTCTTTAAGTGTCTGCTCGTCAATTAGGAGATGATTTCTGCTTTCGTACTTAGGCAAACTGTCGTTGATGACGTCATCAGGAAGGAATTTTTCAGCATTTCCTGCTTGTATCACAAAAACAAGAGATTCTCCTCGAATTTGTTCCGAAATGAGAAATGAATCCGTTACCCAATCGAGTTTTTCGTCTAGAAGAGATTTGCACTCGGACCCTACAATACCTGAAGCGGTAAGATTGTGCTCTTCAAGCCACTTGTCTAGACATACTAACAGTTCACCCAGAGTTTTTGCATTGCTGGAATAATTCCTCAACTCCTCAACAGCGCCATGCGCTGTTACCTTTAACTGACAATCAATGTGCACTACCTCAAGAGTTAACAATGGTGATTCACATCGTACGGATGTTGTTTGAGTATGCCAAATCCACATTTTACAGAATCCTTGAAAGTTAATATAGAGTTAATAAGGATAGGATATGCACTGCCCTTAGGACATCGCGTTCTGGGTCTATTCATTCGCGGTTGCTGAACCCTTTGATATATTCCACCCAATTGAAAACCGCTGTAATTTTTAGGACTTACGCACCATCTGCTGTGAAACCCGGTTTATTCGTTCGTCTTTGGTTGCAAAACAGACGATTTTTGGTAGAAACTAGGTTTGTTTGCGTAAGTCCTGTTTTTCTAAAAATTATAAAAATTAGCCTCCAGCGCGAGCGGTAGTTGCGAGACCTTCTTGGATAAAGGTACTCATCAAAACCTTACGCAGAACGCGTTGGATTTGAAGATGCTTTCCAGGATTAACTTTTGTCAGTGTACGCAGCAACAAGTGAGACTCTCCAATATTCTCCACTCCATCCACCTGTGTGGCCTCAAGTATATCTGGGTAATCAGTTTTTAACTGCTCTCCCACCTCCTCAATTACTCTGTACACATCAGCTAAGTTGGAGTCATAAGCGACACTAACTTCGACCACCGCATAAATGTACTGTTTGGAGTAGTTGGTGATTGAACCAACCTCCCCATTGCGAATAATCTGCAATTGACCATTAGGATGCCTGACCCGAGTCGTTCTCAACTCAATCGCTTCTACAATCCCCTCAACATTTCTGTCTTGCACTTTCCCGGCTTCAATGTAATCACCTACCAAGTAATAGTTTTCAAACAGAATAAAGAAGCCAGAGACTATATCATTGATTAAATTTTGTGCCCCTAAACCCACAGCTATACCAACAATACCAGCACCCGCCAGTATGGGAGTGGGATCGATGTTGAGGGCATAGAGTACGCATATACCAGCACCGAAGTAAATGAAGTATTTTAAGAAACTACGGAATAGAGGAATAATCGTTAAATTTTTCTGCTTCTGAATTTCACTCAGATTTTCAGCGTTGGCCAGCCCCTCTTCAAGCAGCAAGTAGCTTACCTCGATAAGTATACGAGAAATGAAGACAATGGCGATGATCTGCACAAATTTGCCACCCCAAGGTGCTAGGCTGGCACTCAGGGGTATCTGCTGGACAACTAAGGTTGCGATGCAGATCCAAATCACAGATTCAACACATCGCTTGAAAAACGGAATCAGGTGTCTGAAGCGATCATAAAACTGAAGGATGTTGTCAGGGTTTGTGTATCTAATGGTTAGGGCGTCTAAGGTATCAATAATCGCATTGACTGCTTTGAGTATGATTTGCCCAACGCCAACAATTAGATAGATCCGCAGTAGGATATACAGATACTCAGAAACAACTGCTGGGAGTTTGAGATATTGAGCAGACAAAATCAAAGCCCACAGCCATATCCCATTACTGACAATTTTCTTGAGGGCGCGAAAGAAACGATCAATGCTTTGATCGTCGGCAGTGTTTTGTTCAAAATTCTTGGCACGAATTGAAGCAATATTGAGGACATAATGAACAACTTTTATAACAATCCCCGCCACTATCAAAGTCCCAATGCTTTGAAGGATGCCAATTCCTAAGTTTATCCAGAACTGCGGTGGCACACGGTAAATCAATCCCAGTGTGTATTGCTGAAGATTTTCACCGCGATAAATCAGAAAACCATTCAAACCGACAATCAGTATACACAGCACCAAACAAAGAAGTAGCAGCACCTTTGTTATGCTTCGCCGCACAGTTTTGATATTCCTTTCCTCGTTCCTAAGCATTGAAACTTTCGTTAGTCGCTTAGAGAACTTGTTAAAAAGCCAGTTCACCAAGAGGAAAACCAACACTACAAAGCTGACTTCAGCCAAGATTATTGCTATGTTCATGTCTGGACATATAATTTAAGTCAATTTAAATATGGCGTTGCTGAATTTGGGAATGAATTATGGTTGTAGCACGATGTTCATTTTCCTGTAACCTTGTAGAGACGTTGCATGCAACGTCTCTACATCAATGGGAATTTTAAAATTCATATCTTGATTCAGCAACGCCTTAAATATTTTGTGACAAAAACCTGTTGAATACATCAATAATATTGTGTGAGAAAAGATGATTACAGAATTTTGAGTTCCTCCAATGTCTCCACAAGCAGGTTTGCGCTTAAGTTCTTAGGTATATGCCCAGTCAAACGATAAGCTAATCCGCCGAACTTGATTGAAAACACAGTGAACAAAAGCTAGGAGAATGACTACTAGCCACCTTTGTCAGAGAAGGGCAAAACTTAATGCTGAGTTTTGTCTTTCTACTATCTTGATACACAAGATAAATTTTGTACTTTTTTTTATTCTGTGCTAATCTTCTCATAACGCTCACTTCTTAGACCACTGTATTTTTATTAAATCACTGTTGTAAAGCTTGTGTCAATTTCTCAAGATATAACAGTTACTATTACAACACCTCAACAGCACTTTTGTTTTCCTACTTTTTGTTTTCCTACTTTTCCTACTTTTGGGGGGCATCGAGCCAACCACTACGAAGAAAATATGAGAAATAAGTATTCAACAATTGGGCATTCACGCTTGGACAGACTATGGAACTATCATTCAGCGCAGTTTGCGTTGCAGAGCAACTCAGTTGTGGGTCTATTAATGGCTGAGATTGTTTTGTTGTCGCTAGTTCTTCTTGAGGCAACTTCTTGTTATAAAAAGGCAAAAGATGATATAAAGGATTTGTTTTAGAGCGGACAGCATGACTCAATTGCACTTGCCAATCTTGATAAGCAAGATATTCCATTGAATACCCCTTCTCGCGGATAAAATCAGCCAGTTGACTCCATGAACCTGGTTGAGGATTATTCAAGTGAAATGCTTTTTCTATAGAATCTTTCTGCCTTGATAAATACACAATACTTTGACTGAGATAATCCACAGGAGCTAAATCTAATCTGGAAGTGATGTCAGTCATGCTCCCCATTTGAATACAACCTTTAATGGTACGGCAAATGACATCATCTTTATACCAAGCACCTGACCTGCTATGCCCAGAAATAAATGGTGGTCTGTAAATAGAGACTGGAATTCCTCGATCGCGTGCGATCATAACTAACTTTTCTGCTACCCATTTACTCTGTGAGTAGGCAAGTTTCATTCCTTCACTATGAGTGAGTGAATGTGATTCAGTGACTATCTTTCCCCAATAAGCAGATGATTCAAAAACTGCAATCGTGGAAATGTAATGTACTGGCTTGATTTTGACCTTGCTGGCTAATCTGAGGATTTCCTGAGTTCCCAAAACATTGGTCGGTTTTAATGCTGAGTAGGGATAAACATAGTTGATCCAAGCCGCATTGTGATAAATCACATCAATTTGGCTACTCATCAAATCAAATTCTTGTGATGACAGACCTAAGTGTGGTTTAGATAAATCTCCTAAAACAGGGATAATTCTATTTGAGAAATCTTGATTCCAAATCTCGTAAAATTCCAAATTCTTTTGAATTCTGCTGATTGCTGAATCGGAATCAGCAGAACGTACCAGACAATAAATGTTCGCTTGAGTTTGCAACAGAAGTTCAGTAAGTAAGAAGGCTCCCAAAAAGCCTGTTGCCCCAGTTAAGAAAATAGAAGCTGGCTCACTGACAACTGAGTCAGGTGGATATTCTGGGACGATTGTCGAATCCAAAACAGCTTCTGAGTTTAAATCTGTTGCTAACTGAACTGATGAAGATTTTGAAGAATTTGTCTTCTTTGATTCTAATTGCTGAACTAATAAGTTTACGAATTGGTTGATATTGGAGTCGCCAAGAAACATTTCTATAGGTATGTCTACCGCGAGTTCAGTATCAATGCGGTTTTTGAGTTCAATATTCATCAGAGAATCAAGCTTCAGTTCGCTTAAAGGCTTCTCTGTATCTAGATGTTGAGATGAATCGATTCCTAAAACTTTTAAAAATTGTTTTTGAACGTAAGCAACTAATAGTTCTTGACGTTGAGTTAAAGAAGCTTCATCTAATTGTTGCAGGAACTCAAGTTGTTGCTCTAATGGTTGTTCTAATGGGGTTTGTTCTTTTATCTTTATCTGTTCTTGTTGAACTAAAAGCCGACGCAAAATTTTGCCGGAGGCTGATTTTGGAATTTCATCCACAATTTCAAGCCTACGGATAATTTTATTCGGTGCAACCTGCCCCGCGACAAACTCCATAATTTGCTGTGATGTCGTTTGATCTTTGAGGACAACAAAAGCTTTGGGAACTTCGCCACTACTCGGATGAGGACTGGGGATGACACAGGCGTCAGCAACAGCCGGATGAGTTAGCAATACTGCTTCTAGTTCTGCTGGTGCTATGGAGTAACCATTGCACTTAATCAATTCTTTGATCCGATCAACTATGTAAAAGTAGCCATCTTCATCTGCATAGACAACATCGCCTGTGTGGAACCAACCGTCTGAATCGATGGCGTTGGCGGTTGCTTCAGGATTATTCAAATATCCTTTCATCAACTGCGGTCCGCGTACCCACAACTCTCCTGGTTGATTGGGACCATTAGGCTGTTGGCTATCAACATCTATAATTTGACATTCCACATTTCTAAGACACTGACCTACTGAACCTGGTTTACTCTTGTAATATTCATCTGGAGCGTGCAGGTTCACACATGTTTCCGTCGTTCCATATATTTGCTTGACGACACAATCCGTGAGATACTTGTTACACTCTTGGATCAATTCACGGCTGAGCGGCGCGGCTGAAGAAGTCAGCACCTGCAAGCTGGAAAGATCGTATTTATCTACGACTGACTGCTTTGCCAAAGCCAACACAATTGGCGGCACAATATGGGTACGAGTAATTTTATGCTTCTGGATGCGGCTTAAAAACGTTTCTAAATCGAAGCTGGGCATTGTCACAATAGTGGCACCGCAGGAAAGGCTGTAACTCAACATCAGCATGCCGTAGGCATGAAAAAACGGCAAAATTCCGATGACTGTATCAGTCGAGTTAATCGGTTCGCAGTTTTGGAATTCGTGAAGATTTGCACCAAACGTGTAATGGGTATGCATCACACCTTTAGGCAAACCAGTGGTGCCACCAGAGTATAGCAGGACAAGCAAATCTTCTTGTGGGTCGATTTCTACGGATGGTACTTTGCCTGAACCTTCTAAAAGTACAGAAAATGGGGTTACCCCAGCCGCCGAACCAAAGACAAATACTTCTTTTACCTTGGATTGAGCGATTGCTTCTAATGCCACAGGGACAAGCGAGGGTATTGTGACCAGATATTTTGCACCAGCATCATTGAGTTGGTATGCAAGCTCTTTAGCTGTATAGGATGGGTTAACTGTGGTGATCACACCGCCTAAACTTGCAACGGCATGGAAGGCGATCGCATATTCGGCAATATTTGGGCTGTAAATCGCGAAAACATCACCCTTGCAGAAGCCACGCGCCGCCAAACTAGAAGCAACTCGACTGATAGAGTCTGCTAGTTCTCCATAAGTCACTATGCGATCGCTGTGCCCTTCTATGAAGGCTGGTTTCAGCGCTAATTCTGTCGCTCGTTGCAATACAAATTCTGTCAGTGGCTGCTCAGGTATAGAAATATCAGGATATGGACTGCGAAAGATCATCGAATTTGATTATTGAGTCTTCGTGTATACTACAAAATTATTAATTTTTTTTATCAATAATGGAAAGAAAATCAAGAGTGAACCATCCGCAAAGGTACGCAGATAAATATCTATCTTCTTTGGATGAGCACCACTCTAAAAGCTGGATTTTAAGTGGTTAAAATGCATATTTGACAATGTGTTATCCCTCTCAATATATCAAAAACAAAATAAACATACAAGGACAGTTAAGACACTTAAGCAGACACTTAAGATACTGAATTTGAAACTACGGTTGCGAGCACTTATTGAGAAAATAAAAATAATTATTGTGCAAAAAATAATATCTGGTAGTACGATAACGAGTATTAAAACATCCTAGAAAAAGGAGAAAATGAATGACTACTGATGCAACCCGCCAGATCATAGGACAGTGGGTCTACAAATACACGCTAAATTTTAAGCAGCCACCCCAAGGGGCAATAGAAGCCTTTGCAAAATCACTGCTCATCGCAGCTAAGGGAGATAGCGTCATCTCACAAGCAGAAAGAGACTGGGTGGTTGGCTTAACCGCAGCAAAAGGAGCATCAGAGGAATTAATCGAAAAGCTAAAAAATTACGCAGCCGATGAGGATATAGAGCAAGTGCTCTCAAAAGATTCTATAGCTGACGGCGCAAGAGAAGCACTGCTTTATACTGCCATTGAAGCTTCTGCTGCTGATGGTGAATACAACGATGGTGAGAAAGCATCTGTACGCAAAATTGCAGCCAAGTTAGGAGTTTCTGAGGATGTGGTGAAACAACTAGAGGCTCATTATGAAGAGGAGAAGGCTCTATTCAAAAAGAAAATTAAGACACTCTATCCCAATGGGCATGCTTCGCTTTATGACGATAACGGTAATTGACAGAATTGAGTTTCTTTTCCTCTGAAGAAGGATGATGGCATCCGCTTATTTGTACGACTGCTGTACGCACCGAATTCAACAGTAATGACACAGATCCCCGACTTCTCGCGAGAAGTCGGGGATCTTGTTTGTCACGTAAGTGCAATTAGAACATTTATAAGACAATACGGTTCAGATAAGACCAAAACCCTTGTGATGACAATGGTTTGGGAATATGTATCTGTCGCATTCTTTTTTCAAAGTGGTATAACTTTTGCCAAACTCTCTGCGCAAAGAAGGGCGATCGCCAACAATTCAATCTTTAGAAACTTGCTTAATCATCCACAATTTGTTACAAAAGTACAGAGAACTTCTATAAACTTAAACTAGATGCTAGGCGGACTTACTGGTTTAACAGATCCTAAAGGCGCTGACTGGGGCGAGCGGATGCTCAACACTGTCGCCAGCCAAACGATTCGCCACTTGTTCTCTCAAAGCGAGTCAGTGGAAGTCTCTGTTCGCTGCAATCCTTCAAGTAAACTTTTGCAGGGCAGCATCGATAGCTTCACAATGAAAGGTCGTGGCTTAGTTATCCGCAGACAATTCGCTGCTGAAGAACTTTCTGTAGAAACTGATGCCGTTGCCATTGACTTTAGCTCCGTTTTGAGCGGTAAGCTGCGCCTGAAGCAACCGACTCAAGCTATTGCTCAAGTTGTTCTACTAGAGGCAGGCATCAACCAATCTTTTAAAGCAGAATTGGTGACAAAGCGCTTAGAAAATCTTACTACACCAGCACTGACAGCGTTATCTGGTGGTCAACCAGTCTCTTTTCCCGAAGTTCAAGTAAAGTTATTGCCTCAAAACCGATTGCGAATTTTAGCAAAGGCAGATTTAAACAATGGTGAAGTTGTACCGCTGAATATGACTGTCACTATAGGTATTGAACGACGGCGACGTGTTAGTTTTAAAAACCCAGAAATTGATCTTGACGAAGTACCAGAAGCACAAAAGGAAATCTCACAAACCTTGAGTCTAGCGCTGGTGGAAATTTTAGATAATATGGTGGATTTAGACCGCTTTGATTTGGATGGGGTGAAAATGCGTCTTAATCGTTTAGAAACAGAGGGTGAACGGCTCATTTTTAGTGGCTATGCAGAAATTGAGCGTATCCCCAAAAATCCCTGATTTTCATTTATCTTCATCTGCTGGACGCAGAGTCTCCAAAATAGCGATCCCAGGCACAGCCTGGGAACGAGAAATTAAGTGTTGAGTTAGCGACCAATACCCACGTACTGGAAACCTGCTCTAATCATTGTCTCGGGATCAAGAAAATTACGACCGTCAATCATCACAGGGTGGCTCATCAACTGTGCCATTTTCGCGTACTCCAAGTTTTTGAACTGCTCCCATTCGGTTACAAGCACCAAGGCGTCACAACCATCAGCAAGTCTTTCAGCATCCGTTTCTACCAACACACCAGAAAGACCATGACGCATACCTGTTTGAGAAACAATTGGGTCGTATGCCTTAACTCTAGCTCCCAATCTATTCAACTGCTCAATAACATTAAGTGCTGGAGCATCCCGCATATCATCGGTATCAGGCTTGAAAGTTAAACCCAGCAATCCGACAGTTTTTCCTTTAAGGATTTTCAGGGTTTGCTGGAGTTTTTCTATGGCAAGTAACCGCTGGCGTTCATTCACACTCACAGCAGCTTTGAGTAATTGTGTCTCGTAACCGTAATCATCGGCGGTGTGAATAAGTGCAGAAACATCTTTGGGGAAACAAGAACCACCCCAACCAATACCAGCGTTTAAGAACTTGTTACCAATACGGGAATCTAAACCGATACCTTTTGCCACTTGAGTGACGTCAGCACCAACGCGATCGCAAATATTTGCAACTTCGTTAATAAAACTAATTTTCGTTGCCAAAAAAGCATTAGCAGCATATTTAATCATCTCCGCTGAACTCAAGTCTGTTACCAGCACTGGTACTGGGGATAGAGATGGATCAGCTGCAAACTTGCGCTCAACAATCGGGGCATACAGTTCTTGCATCATGGCGATCGCCCTTGAACTGTTGCCTCCTAATACGATACGGTCAGGATTGAAAGTATCATAAACAGCCGATCCTTCCCGTAAAAACTCGGGATTACTGACAACATCAAATTTAGCTGTAGTCTCAGGTAACTTATCGTAGCTTGGCGCTCCACCTGCGGTGATCAGTGTATTTTGGCGTTCGGCTATGCCATCTAAAACAATCATCCGCACCCAATCTCCTGAACCAATGGGCACTGTAGATTTATTCACAATCACCTTATACCCACCGTTTAAATGGGCACCAATACCACGGGCAACTGCTTCAACATAGCGGGTATCGCTTTCCCCTGTTGGTAAAGGTGGCGTTCCCACAGCAATAAATAAAATTTCTCCGTGGGCTACTCCTGCAGCTAAGTCTGATGAGAACTCAATCTTACCGGTATGAATAGCAGACTGCATAATGTCTGACAGTCCAGGTTCAAAGATAGGCGACTGCCCGGACTTCATTATTTTGACTTTCTCTTCGTTGTTATCTATACAAACAACATCATGCCCGATGTGAGCTAAACATGCACCTGTGACCAGACCTACATAACCAGTACCGATGACGCAAACACGCATTTTGTGCTATTCCTCGCTTTTAGGGGTTAATTTTTTACAAGATATTTTCCGTTTTGAAGTCCTGAGTATCAAGCTCACCGAATAAGTACTCAGGAGATATCGCCCTTGTTGCATCAAGGGGTTTCCTTTCGTTGGAAGGTTAGGAGTTACGGGGTGCCACACGCTCGCGGAAATCTTCTATAGTCAGCTTTAACCCCTGTTGCAAAGGAATGCTAGGTTCCCAATTTAACCAAGTTTTTGCCCTTGTAATGTCGGGACGGCGGCGACGTGGATCGTCAGAAGGTAATGGTTCAAACTTGATCTGTGCGTCGGGGTTCACCAAATCTTGTACTGCTTTGGCCAATTCTAAAATCGTATACTCATCAGGATTTCCCAAATTGACGGGACCAACGTATTCGTTATTCATCAGTCGTATCAGTCCGTCTACCAAATCTGATACGTAACAAAAACTACGGGTTTGCAAACCCTCTCCATAAACGGTTAAAGGAATACCCCGCAACGCTTGAACGATAAAGTTGCTGACAACTCGACCATCGTTTTCTAGCATTCGAGGTCCATAAGTGTTAAATATGCGGGCTACCCGAACATCGACTTTATTTTGTCTGTAATAATCAAATGTCAAAGTCTCAGCAATTCTTTTGCCTTCGTCATAACATGAGCGAATTCCAATAGGATTAACGTTACCCCAGTATTCTTCGCTTTGAGGATGAACTTCTGGATCTCCGTAGACTTCACTCGTAGAAGCCAACAAAAACCGTGCCTTCACACGTTTAGCCAACCCCAGCATATTTAACGTCCCCATAACGTTAGTTTTGACTGTTTTCACGGGGTTGTACTGGTAATGTACTGGGGAGGCTGGACAAGCCAGATGGAAAATTTGATCAACTTCCAAGCGAATTGGTTCAGTAATGTCATGGCGGATCATTTCAAAGGAAGGATGATCTAACCATTTGAGTATGTTCCGTTTGTGTCCTGTGTAAAAGTTATCCAAGCAAAGGATATCGTGCCCACCAGCTATTAATCGGTCGATTAGATGGGAGCCAATAAACCCAGCACCGCCCGTTACCAAAATTCTCATAGTTCCCCAATTACCTACAGATATTTGCAGTAGTGATTGCGCTTGTCTTCAGATGACCCAGCCTTGAAACCAAAGTACACTACTAGTGTCTCATTGATAAGGTTTTGTTAAACTTAGCAGTTTACCCATAAATGCTTTTTTGTTATCTTTGCATCTTTTTGCTTCAATTTTTTTGATTGTGAGTCACAAATACCTTTGTTTACACTAGAAAAATAGCAAAATCATCGCAAAAATGTAAGCTGTTTCGCAATATTTCACCGAATCTTTAAAATTATAAAGTTTTTCGTAGATATTCAAAGTTTTTACTTACGTAAAGCAGGTCAAATTTTAACCATAAAAGAACTAAATCAGCTAACTAAAACAAGCTTTACCTTATATTTGGAGTTTAGACTAATTTTGGCTTTCAAACCGCCAAACCCTTATCCAGAGTGCCTTTTCCAATTTATAACCGCTTTTGGATTTCAAAATCTAAAATGCATGCTATACAAGGGTTGTAGCCTAAAAAATAGAATTTAGTCTAAACTCCAGTTATATAGCGTGTGAATTCTGTACAACTGAGTGGAGAAGTTAGAATCTATGCTCATGTCCACAGTCTTTGATGCCTCAATTTTTCAATTAAGGGGGTCACCAATCTTTCTTCAATGACATTCTGGATTCTGAGTTTTGTGTTCTGCGTTGTTGTTCATAGAAGAGAAAAACTTTTCCGTTTCATTTTTGTAGTCTTATGAATAGGCGGGAAAAGTGGGAAGAGTAAGTTTTATAGATTATGGCGCTTGTTGAAGTTTTGTTCTTTGAATTAATACCAAGTTTAATTATTTTATGAGTTAAAAAATCAAATGCCTACCAGTTTCATATATAGCAGTCCTAAATGAGATTGTAAATTGTCCCATGAGGGCAGGGAACGCTTAACGCTTAACGCTTAACAGGGAACAGAAATTGTTTATAAATGATTTAGAATTGCTATAGATCTTGGTGAAATCGACAATTTTTGAAGGGTTCTTTGAGGATAACAGTCAAAAATGAAAAAGAACTCTTCTTCTTAACTGAACTGTATCGACATATAGCACTCATATTTGATTTTTGAAAAAACTCAGTACATTTTATATTAAGCAAGAGTTAAGCGTTAAGCGTTCCCTATCTCAACTAGTAAGTTCATAAATCAAACCGGATTCCTATATAACCATGTTGAATTACACAATCCCTTCTGACATAGCAGCTGTGGTAGTACTGGTAACTTCAGTGGGTACAAGCAGAGCTTCAGTACGTTGAGGTTCTCCTAGCATAACAATTGAACAGGTGAGTTGCTTAGCTAATTGAGTTGTGACATCGCTAATAGCTAATCCTCCGGGAACAGTGCGATTACGTACAAAAGGTAATACGACTAAGTCATATAGTCGCGCTGCTTGCAAAATCGCTTGAGCAGTATTTTCATGAGGTATGATTTGGATTTCTGGTGGATTTTGCAGTGCTAATCTAGAAATCAGTAAAGATAGTTGCGATCGCCTCCAAGCAATCTTGCTTGAACTAGTACGTCGCTCGCAGACATTTAGTACGGTAACTTGAGCTTGATTTGCATCTGCTAAAATCTGGGCAAATTTTATAGGCTGCAATGAAGGTGTCATCAAATTTTCCAGTGGTACCAAGATGCGCTGAAATTTTTTTGGTGATTCTACCAGACGTGTGACTGCTACTGGACAATGGGATGCCCACAAAACGTTATCAATAACATTACCAAATAAACGTGCTTTGAATCCAGTACGTTTACCCCAACCCATAATAATCAAACTAGCTTTTTGTTCTCGGGAAGCCCTACTAATTCCTTGGGCAAAAGCATCGTCAATTCTTAGCAATGGTTGTGCTTCGACTCCCAAGACTTCACTTAGTGCGGTGGCTTTTGCCAGTAACCGGTGACTTCTTTGCACAGAAGCGTCTAATTGGGGTGCATCCATATGAGCAAAAGCGGTTGCGATCGCTAGTGGTATAATTTTGCCATGAGACTGTCGTGCCAATAGCGCGGCCATTTCAATCAGGTACTGTTGTGTTTGAGGATTATGGACAGGAACGACTATAGTGTATGAGCTATCGTTTTCTTCTTGCTTCTGGTAAGCTGGGTTGACACTCCGTGGCTCCTTAATTCCTGAGGAGATTAAACCTGCGGCGACTCGACTGGTTATAAATGGTCCCAAGGTTGAAGTAATCAGCATAAGGACAATAATGCTACTTAATATCCTAGAATCAAGCATTGCAGCTCGATATGCCACAAAGGTTGCTCCTAACGTTGCACCCACTTGAGGTACAGACAGCGACCACATTGTTAGCGTTTCTTGCCAGTTGTAGCGATAAATGAGTTTTGCCAAAAAAGCAGCTATAAATTTACTTGCTACTAAAGCGATGATAAGAAAAAATGTTAGCTGTAAGGTATCAATGCTTTGTAAAAAGGCAGGCACATTAATCAATAACCCAAGGTTCACAAAGAAGATGGGAATAAACAATACACTCCCAACAAACGTGACCTTTTCTTTAACTGGACCTTCTCCCACTGTTTCATTAACAGCCAACCCTGCGAAAAAAACTCCAACAATTTTTTCTACTCCAATCAATTGTGCTCCCACAGTAGCAAGAAAAACACACAGCAGCACAAACAGAAACTGATTGCCCTCTTCATCACCAGAATTCCGAAAAAATTGTTTACCTGCCCAATCAAAACCTACTAAAACGACAATTGAGTAGAGTGTTAATAAAGTTACCAATGTCATCAGCCGCTCAAAGCTGAATGATCCACCTTTCATTGCTATACAGATAGCTAATACTAACAAAGCAGCAATATCAGTAAAAATAGTGGATCCAATAGTAACAGTTATCGCTTTGTTATTGACCACACCCAAACGACTAAGAATGGGATATGCCAAAAGGGTATGAGATGCGAACAAAGAACCAATTAATATTGACGAATTCCAGTCAAGGTCAAAAAACCGCCCAAGAAAAGTTCCCACGACTAAAGGAACCAAAAAGCTCAAGCTGCCAAATCCCAACGATTGATTTTTTGTGCGACGAAACTGCTGTATATCTATTTCTAAGCCTGCGACAAACATTAAGTAAACTAACCCAATATTTGATAGCACAGGCATTATCGCCGATTCTGTGTTTAATAAATTCCAGCCGTGAGGACCAAGCACGACTCCCGAAAGTAGCAAACCCACTAATCCTGGTAGTTGCAACCGCTCAAACAGGATAGGCAGGACTAAAATAACTACCAGTAATATCACAAACGGAACGATTGGTTCCTTCGCGAAAATTTGGGAAGTTGGTTCCAACGCAAGAACTTGTGAGATGAGTTCCATAGGTAGGACGCAGAAGTGGGGATAGTGAGGCTTTGATTACTTAAGCCTAATCGGTGAATCTATTCAACTGCAAAAGTCACCCCAACGAAAAAATCAAAAAACCAAAGCTTGGCTACCAAAACGATGATTGATTACTTAACAAACTACTTATGGATGGATCTGGCTCAATATGAACCGTAAGCGATCGTAATCATCTTTAAGCAATACGCTCAAGGTACGTCCGGCTTTGATTATCCATTGTCGATCAGCTTTGCGTAACTGATAAACCTCTCGAATGGCAGCTGCAGTTAAAGATTCTACAGGAGCACCATTGACAGAAAGTAGTGTTTGCAAAAAATTTAGTTCTTCGGAAAACTTAATAATTGCTTCGCTTTCACATCGGAAAACCGCTTGATGAACTTGTGGGGGACGAGGAGGCAGATACTGAAACACCCGAGCATTTGAAAAATGAGCATTTGGTGGTTGCTCAAATCCTACAATTGCAGCACGAAACTCTGTTTTTAGCATAGCAAATATCTGGGGTTGTTCCTCTCGCAAGTCTTGTAGTGACAATCCTAATGCGACTGCCCGATGTACGGAATCCACGGGCATAGTTGTTGCAGAATAGACCACAGCATAAATTTGATTGCCTGACTCCTCATCAACTGAACGTACCCAGCTGCCAAACGGAGGCATTGAGGGAAAGCTCAAATCATCAGGTTCCAAACACTGAGCTAAAAATTCGCAACTAGAAGTCTCGATAACCTCCGCAATATGATTTGGATGGCGATCGCTTCTATCAAACTGTGGTAGAGGAAGGCGCATAAGCAATTCAAAAACAGAATTTAGCAATTCCTGAGTCAGAAGTCACAAGTCAGAACGCAATGAATCAGAGGAAGAAAACGCCACTGTCTTGTTGACTACTCAATCAAAAATTCAGCTAGCTTAATAAAGCTGTACTGTACTAGAGAGCATCTACAAGTAGCGAAACCCGATACCAGTCGCCTCAACGAAGGGAACCTGCGCACAGCACTGGCTCCCCATAGGGCTACCTCCTCCTGACTAACAGGTGCAAGCTTGTTTAACTAATGACTAATGACTAATGACTATTTAGCTTTCTTGCGTCCTGCTGTGGTTTCTACAACTTCTAATTCCGAGAGGCGAAAGGTAACGAGTTTATCCCAGTTTCCACCTTCAAACAGGACAGCAACTTTGCCATCACTCAGGCGTTGCACAAGTCCTTCAAAACGATAGTAGGTGTCTTGTGGATTTTTGACGCGAACAGTTGCTCCTGGTAAGATCATCATCTTTTCCCTTGGTTGTTTCCTGTTAATAGCTTAATCTTTCTCAAGCTAGGTTTGTATTGTATTAGTACTATTTACTCATGCTATTGATGAATCATGATAATTTGGGCGAGTATAGCCCACTCCTACAAGGAGTGGGACAGACAGTCGCTGCTTTCGGCTGAGTTTCAACAACTAATACTTCTGCCGTTGTCGAAAATTTGCGACCGATTCTACCAGCCCCAAGGCAATGAAGTTTGTTAGCATTGCCGAACGACCATAACTCATCCAAGGAAGGGGAATTCCTGCCACTGGTGCTAAACCAACGGTCATACCAATGTTAACAATCATCTGAAACACAATCATAGACAAAACACCTGCAGCAAGCAAAGAGCCAAAGTTATCTTTGGCAGTTTGAGCAATATGTAATAGCCGGTGACAAATGAAGCAGAAGATAACCAATACGACTAGACAGCCAATAAAACCAAATTCTTCGCCTACAGCGGAGAAGATAAAGTCTGTGTGCTGTTCAGGGACAAAATTTAATTGAGTCATAGGACCTTTGAAAAGACCCCATCCCGACAATTCACCAGCACCAATAGCAATGCGCGATTGAATCAGGTGATATCCTGCGCCTAGAGGATCGTGTTCAGGATTCATAAATACAGTCAGTCGGTCTTTTTGATACTCCTTCAAAATATGGTTCCACGCAAATATACCTAATTCTCCACCCAAAATGTTAAGAGCGATCGCGCCTATACCGCCAATGACGTTTTGTTTCCTAGGCAGAGTTAAAAAGCCAACCAGTCCCATAGTAGCTGACCAGATTAACCCTAAGGCTGTTAGGGATATTTGATTAAACAAAACTATCGGTTGTTCAGATAACGGCCAAGATATGCTGAACAAAATAGCTGCAATAATCGGAGAAACGAGTAGTATTAACCAGCCGGGATGGGCATTTGCCCAATACAACATTCCTAAGACAATCGCACCAAAGACCAATGATGTTGCTAAATCTGGCTGTAAGAAGACCAATCCCCAAGGTACAGCGGTGATTGCCAATGCCCGAAAAACATTATCAAGATTAGAAGCAGTGCGCTTGTGTAACAGTACCGCTAGGGTGATAATTAATCCTAATTTGGCAAATTCTGAAGGTTGTACGGCAATACCAGCGATGTTAATCCACCGTTGTGCTCCTTTAGCACTATGACCAACTACCATCACGGCGATCAGGCTCAAGTTGGTGATGGCGTAAGTTACCCAGTGCAATTGAATCAGGTGTTCGTAACGGCTTCTAGCAATAAATACAGCAATAATTAAGCCAATGGCTCCCATGAGCCAGTGCCACCACCAATCAGTGAGTCCCTGATTCAACTCCGTACTGCGGATCATGATACCGCCAAAGATGGTGAGAGCAATTGGTAAACAAAATAACAGTAAATCTACTTGCTGCCAAGGTTTGACCCAGAACTTCCAACGAAGTCTAGGAAGCGAACGTTTTACCAACATTGTATGCGTTTACACTTTAAGTATGAGATTTTAAATTAAAATAACCTAAAATCTGTATTCCAGCCTGAGCAACTCCAACCAGGCAAAAATTTGAATTTTTTTGTCAGGTTATGTCAAAGCAGCAACTGATACTTTGCCAGCAATTGTCAGGGCGATCGCCTTTAATGCCTGGGCACTAGGGGATTCTGGTTCGGCAATAACCACTGGTACACCTTTGTCACCACCAATTCTAGTAGAAATCTCCAGTGGTACGCACCCCAGCAACGGCACTCCTAACTCAGCGGCTGTCTTGGAGCCACCGCCGGAACCAAAAATGTCATACTGCTTATCTGGCATATCTGGTGGAATAAAATAGCTCATATTTTCTACTATTCCTATGATGGGCACATTCATCTGCTGGAACATTCGCAAGCCCTTTCGAGAATCCAGCAGTGCTACATTTTGGGGTGTGGTGACAATGACTGCTCCCACCATTGGCACTGCTTGGGCTAGTGTCAGTTGAGCATCGCCTGTTCCAGGTGGCATATCTACAATCAGATAGTCTATTTCTCCCCATTCCACTTGGTAGAGAAACTGGCGAATGACTCCATTGAGCATTGGTCCACGCCAAATGACTGGCTGATCCCGGTCGATTAAAAAGCCCATTGAGACTAATTTGACGCCGTAATTGAAAGCAGGTTCCAGAATTTCGCCTTTGTCTGTTGAACGCACTATCATCTCGGCTTCACCCAGTCCTAGCATAGTGGGATCGTTAGGACCATAGATATCAGCATCTAGCAAACCAACCTTCGCCCCAGTTTGAGCCAACGCAACTGCGACATTCACAGCAACCGTACTTTTGCCAACGCCTCCTTTGCCACTGGAAATTGCAATTATATTCTTAACTCCAGCAATACCAGTGCGATCGCTTAAAGGTTTCTGTTGCGGTGTTTCGGCTGTCACCTCTACAAAGACTTCTTTGACTCCTGGAAGTTGTTTCACAGCTTTTTGGCAATCTTCTACGATAAATTCACGCAAAGGACAGGCTGGAGTTGTTAACACCAAGGTAAAGCTAACCTTGCTTCCCTCAATTTTGACGTTGCGAATCATGTTCAGATCTACCAGACTTTTACGCAGTTCTGGATCTTGCACTGGTTGCAACACTTTTAGGACTGAACGAGTATCAAGGACATCGTACATAATGTTTTTAGTCTTTTGATTGCAATAATTTTTAACAAAACGTCTTGTTATCTACTAAAATCTTAACTTTTAGCGACTCTTCATCGTTCGTAATCTCAAGTTAATAGGCAGTTATCTGTAGTCGGTGAGTCAAAAGTCAGTCACTTTTTGTTCATGACTTATGACTCATGACTAACAATCAAAACAACCATCTTTGAGAGATTTTCGCTTTCTGGATACCGCTTGTAATGTTGCTTCCTCAACTGCTTGGACTAGGGCTCGTGCTACGCGATCCGCGTAGGGACGAGAAAAAGACCAAATTAAAGGCGACAACCAACCACGTAGCGTTACAGAATATGACAAACAAGTGCCACAGACAGTAGATTCTACTTTATAAGTCACCCGTTCTTCTACACCAGGAATTGCTAGTACTCTGACACTGAGTAACTCCCTAGGATTGACGCGTTCTACAAAAATGCGAATGGGAATTGGCGACAAGCGTGTAACCGCTTGATAGATGAGTCCAGGTTTGGGTACTAATCCATATGGAACGTTAGTGCTTTTGAATAATGGATGCCAAGAAACATCTGCTATATCAACCACTTTTTGCCAAAGTTCATCCACAGAAGCAGAACTGATTTCTCGGTAAGTCCGCACCAGAGAAAGGCAAAACCGACGACGTTTGCGCTGGACGAATTTGGATAACCAAGCTCGCATTTTCCTATTCCTCCTCCCTACACCTTTTGTGGTAACTCTGGCACGGTCAACATTTGCGTTCAGTCCTTGCATTAAACTTTTTCAAAATTATCCTCGGCATAGTAAGTCGCCATTTCATATATACGCTAATTTGATCAGTGAAGTGTAACTGAGACTTTTTCATTAACTTTCATTAATAAATATGCTCTTTGAGTCCGGGAATATCAATGTACATTCGCCTTTGGGGGTTGTCTGAGGCTAGGAAACATCGCGCATTATTTTCAAATCCTGGCTCATAACTCGATTATCACTCTAGCGTGTTGATTTCGGCAGCGAAAAGAAGATTCGACATAGGGCGGTCTTGTTGAACTGCTTGGTTAGTGACGCTGTGAGCAAAAATGCTCTCAGCAAAAAACAACTTTATTCATATATATCAATCAGCGCCCCCTGCGGATATGGTCAGAAATTTTTCTTTGGATAGAAGTTGAAATTTTTCAGGTGGAAAGTGCTTATAGACTTATTTGCCAGAGTGTTGTATTCATCCTAGAACTTTACATAAACATAAACAACTTGAAAAAAATCAATAAAAGCACAAGCACACACCCATTTGAGGGAAAATAGCTATCTGTAGTCATGTGCGTCAGTCGTCATTAATGCTTGACTATATTTTCATTGAGCAATTTTAGCCTGCTTTCTGGTGTCAGTTGCTCAGAAATTTTCAGTTGAAAAATTCTTGCTTTTACCAAAATTGTAATAAACGGTTCTTGAGTCTATGATGACCAACTCCCAAACCCCAACAATGCGGGCAGAATCTACTCAAACTCTACCAACTGACGCCAAAGCCAGAGTCAGTCGGTTCATGAAACAGTTACAAGACAAAATTACTCAAACGTTGGCAGAACTGGATGGTGTGGGGAAATTTCAAGAAGATGCGTGGGAACGCCCAGAAGGAGGCGGAGGGCGATCGCGCATTCTGCGTGAGGGTGCAATATTTGAGCAAGCTGGGGTCGGTTTTTCGGAAGTTTGGGGTTCCCATCTACCACCTTCAATCTTAGCGCAGCGCCCAGAGGCAGCAGGGCACGGTTTTTATGCCACAGGCACCTCAATGGTATTACATCCACGTAGTCCTTATGTACCAACCGTTCACCTCAATTATCGCTATTTTGAGGCAGGTCCAGTGTGGTGGTTCGGTGGCGGTGTAGATTTAACCCCTTATTACCCCTTTGCCGAAGATGCAATCCATTTCCATAAAACACTCAAGCAAGCGTGTGATGCTCATCACCCAGAATATTACCCGGTGTTTAAACGCTGGTGTGATGAATATTTCTACCTAAAACACCGTGGAGAAACGCGGGGTATTGGCGGACTGTTTTTTGATTACCAAGAAGGTCGGGGTTCTTTGTATCGGGGTCCTGAGAATGATAGTCCAGCAGCTAGTTACAGTAACCAAATCGGTACACTAGAACCACGGAGTTGGGAAGAACTGTTTGCTTTTGCACAAGAATGTGGTGATGCCTTTTTACCGGCTTACGTACCAATTGTCGAAAGGCGACACAAAATGGAATATGGCGATCGCGAACGAAATTTTCAACTGTATCGCCGGGGAAGGTATGTAGAATTCAACTTAGTGTATGATCGAGGCACGATTTTTGGATTGCAAACCAACGGACGCACTGAGTCAATTCTGATGTCTCTACCACCCTTAGTCCGCTGGGAATATGGTTATCAACCTGAACCAAACTCTCCTGAAGCCGAGTTGTACGAAATCTTCCTCAAACCTCAAGACTGGGTAAACTGGATACCAAGTAGTCCGAAATCATGAGTTCCAAGAAGTGAAGTATTAATCATCTGCAACTCTAAATTCCCTTGAGAGGCTAAATACGAAAATTCTACACTCAGTATTCACCACTCACCACTCACCACTTCTTTAGTGAGTTAGACTACTAAAGAGAAGCACTTAGCAATAAATATGACAGTTAATGCTGTAGCTTTTTAATCATAAGCTACAGCATCAGATAAACCTGTTGCAGGTTTGCGTTCCTCACTCAGTCTGGAACTTATTCCAGTAGTGAAAAGGAGGAAAAGAGTCGCAAAAACAAGGGTTTGGCTTTGACCATGTGTTTTGGCGAAACTATACCGTAGTCTCTTTATAGAGGAGTGTCAAGGGAAGGTTCAGTGATATATTACATAGATCAAAAAACTTATACTACCCAAGAGGGCAACAGTGTTACCGTTTTAACACCGACTGGTCGCTTGGATATAACTACTGCTTGGCAATTTCGTCTGAAGTTGCAAGAGTGTATTTCCAAACTCAGTCGTCATCTTGTAGTGAATCTCAGTCAAATCAATTTCATAGATAGTTCTGGTCTGACCTCTTTAGTGGCTGGAATGCGCGATGCTGATAAAGTTAAAGGCAGTTTTCGCATTTGTAATGTGCATCCAGAAGCAAAACTAGTGTTTGAAGTCACCATGATGGATACAGTTTTTGAAATCTTTGAAACCGAGGAGGAGGCTTTAGAAAGTGAATCTGGTAGTATTGCTAGCTAATATTGGTAGTTAGTACTCAGTTGCATTCAAAGATAGTAGGTGGGATGAGGATCAAAGGAGGGACACAAGAAACAACGGAGGGAAGAATATTTTCCCACACTCCCACACTTCCCCATTTCTAAATACTATTTGGTGAATGCAACTTGGTATCAGCAACAGAAGAATCTCCACGTCACAACTCAGTACTGTTCTCTCTTTGTATAGCAGTAAGGACCTAAAAGTGCTCCCCAGGTGGCTTTTCCAGTCGTGGGGTCAATTCCTTTGTCGTAGCTGAGAAATTTATCATCACTGACCTCAAAGCCCAAGGAAACTTGGATGATATTACCACCGACACTAAAGCAGCAACAAGTGTCTGGAGGTGGGGTAGCGTTGAACTTATAACTATTGGGGGCTAATAACTCCTGGGTAAGGTTAAGCACACAGCCCGGTAGTAACTCTAAATGATTGGGTGTCAATGTGTTGAGTAAAGCAGGATTTTGACCAGCACCAATCAGAGTACTTGGGTCTTTGATCATATAGTACTGGATTTTTAAAGCTACATCAGGGTCACTTCCTTGCAAAATCCGCATAATCCGCTGGCGGTAGGGTCGCTCTAGGTTGACAATATTGGCTTGTTCAGCAAATATGGTAACGCTGTCTTCTGAAAAAAGAGGGACAAGTCTGTGCCACAAACGAAGGTGAACGTACCAAACAGGCTCTGCAACAGCTTGTTCTCGATTATCAAATTCACCAGATAGATAATTAGCAAGGGAAAGTAGTTGTGCTGGAAAAGTCATAGGTGTCATGTTCACGATTCCATGCCAGCAATTTAGTTGTGAAATGTTGTGAATTGTTGCTATGATTACAGCTTACACCTTGTGTGATCAAAGAATTGCACACCATAAAAGTAATTTTGGCACTGTAGTTTTCGCTGAGACAGGCTTCTTTGGAGGACCTGCCGACCTAAGTGAGTCCTGAGCACTTTTGCGCTAGCCCCCTAAGGGGGCTAGCGTGACCGTTAGGCACGGGATCTGAGTCCTATGGCGCAGCCGCCGTGGCGTTAGCCATAGGGCTCAGGTCATCCCCGAAGAGTAGAAAACTCAAACTTGGCAAAGTGGCATTAAAGCGAGACAATAAGAGTACGTCGCCCTTGAAATTTGCTTTGTGAATAACCTCCGTACCGTATCTGATACTAAGCGAACTTTCTACAACCTTCATACCCGTCCGATAAACACTATTTATCGTCGGGTAGTGGAAGAATTAATGGTGGAAATGCACCTACTGTCAGTAAATGTTGATTATAGCTACGATCCTATTTATGCCTTGGGCGTCGTCACTGCTTTTGACCGCTTCATGGAAGGCTATCTGCCAGAACGGGATAAGGAGTCTATTTTTAATGCGCTCCTTCAAGCTGTAGAAGAAGATCCACAACGCTACAAACATGATGCTCAACGTTTGCAAGCATTAGCGACAAACATAAGCGCTTCAGAACTGACTGCGTGGTTAAGCCAACAAACTCCTCTCAATCGAGATGCTGACTTTCAAGGCTCTTTACAAGCAATAGCGAACAATCCGAAATTTAAATACAGCCGCTTGTTTGGGATCGGTTTATTCTCGTTATTAGAATACTCAGATCCAGAGTTAGTGAAGGATGAAAAAAAACGCAATGAGGCACTAAAAACAATAGCCAATGGCTTGAATATCTCTGATGACAAACTCAATAAAGATTTAGAGATTTATTATTCTAATATAGATAAGATGTCACAAGCTTTGACAGTAATGTCAGATATGCTTTTAGCTGATCGAAAAAAGCGGGAACAGCGCGCTCAGCAATCAAATACCAAAGTTGCTCCGCCAAAGGCTAACGAATAGTTATAAGTTGTAACTATTTAATACAGAATGATGAATTATGAAGCTAGACATCTGATTTACAATTCATCATTAATGGTCGTTTATCCCTTACCAGGCTGCAAGCGGGAGGATGAAAGCCCTTATCTTTTTGTGCAGGGGAAGCAGAAAGAGAAAATACTTCCCCTCGCTCCTCATTACCTCTTAGGAGTAGGATTGGTTTGTCCGGAAGGCGCTGTTGGTACTTTAGGTAATACAGGAGAAGTTCCTGGATTAACTGGGCTTACACCTTGGTTAATTTGAGATGGATTGGGTATTGTGGGAAGATTGAAGTTGGGATTAGTTTGTGGATTGATGGGTGAAGTGTTGGGTAGAGATGGTATTCCTGGTGCAGAACCAGACGAGGGTAGAGGCGAAGTTGTGGGTTGATTAGAGAAAGATGATGTTGTAACAAAAGATATGCGATCGCCTCCCACTTGTCGCCACAAGTCTATCATTGATATAACATCATTGTATGTTGCTGTTTGACTGACTCTCAAAGCCAAAATAGCGTTGGGAGTTTGTTGAAGGTATCTGTTAAAAGTTTCTTTGATCTGTTCCCGTTTGACTAACTCATTCTCTACGTAAGTCTGACCAATAGCGTCGATCGTCAAAGTTAATATTTGCCGTTGAGCATTTGCTAATGGTCTATTTACGTTAGGTTTATTAGTAATAGATGGCGTGCTGGTAGCTGATTTAGGTAAATTTATACTAATTTCTTGTTGGCGAGTGAATTGCAAAGCTGCCAAAAGAAAAAATGTCAGTATACAAAAAACGACATCTATTAAGGGAATAATTTGAATTTGGACTTCTTCTACTGGAGTCTGTAGGTTAATTTTCATTTTCTTGCTCTTCTACCTGAGTTTGGGGCTTTTTTTGTTAATTATCTTTCGGTTCCGACAAATCAGACTCTGAGGAGGGTTCAGGTGTTTCAGAAAACTTGGATTTGCCTCTTTTTCGAGGAGAATTGAGCTTATCTGGTATGGAATCCCCTATGATTGTTACAGGTGGTATTATATTTTCAGATCTCATCTTTGTGTAGTCAGGTGGAGACTGGAGATACAGCAACTCCATATCATTGCCTGCCCTGCGGAAAATTTTCACTTGGTTAACGACTATGCCTTGAAATAAGCGGTAGAATGCTAAAGTAACGATCGCAACAATAAGTCCTGTTGCCGTACTAATCAAAGATTCCCCAATACCATTGGTAACTCCGGCTGTAGATTCGGTTCCTAAATCACCAATGCGAATAGAGCGTAAAGATTGAATTAACCCTAAAACCGTACCTAACAATCCTAACAAGGGCGCAAGAGCAATCACAACCTCCAGGAGTTTTTCGCCCCGTCGCATTCCAGCCAATTCGTCTTCTGCTGTTGCTTCTAACGCCAGTCGGAAACTTTCTAGATCACTTTTGGGAAGACTTAGAGGTGCATAGAGAAACCGTCCGATGGGCTGCTTTGTTGCAACTCTTGCAATATCAGCAGCCGACATCCAATCTACACGGGCAGCATCCAAAACGCGATTAACTATCTCCTTTTCCTGGTTTAAAATTCGTAACCAGAACCACAAACGCTCAAAAATCACACTTAAAGATAAAATCGACAGAGCAAGCAATGGCCACATTGCAGGTCCGCCCTTTTTAAACAAATCTAGGATATCCACTGTTGTAGGTTTCCTCCTTTCATTTGTAGTACAATTGTCCTGAAGCAGCGATTATTTTAGAGATTAAAGCACAACTATCATAATCGTTTCCCATTCAAGAGTTGAGATGAGTGCAATAACTTACGAGTAGCATCTTCCAGACCAAGTAGGGCGGTTATTCCCACAGGAAGTGTAAGTGATAATTTGCCAAAATTAAAGGTAACTGAAGGTAAAAATCTATGAATCCAATCCAATCACTTTATACTTGGTATCGCAATGTACTTCGGAACCCTAAATACCGCTGGTGGGTAATTTTAGGAACACTGCTTTATTTTGTCAGTCCAATTGATGTTGTTCCAGACTTCTTACCGATTGTAGGAGAAATTGATGATGTCTTTCTATTGACACTGCTAGTTACTGAGGTGTCTGGGCTAATGATTGAAGGCTTTAAACAGCGTAAAGGTCAGGTTGACGCTGAAGTCGCTAGTAATACTCAGGATTCTACCTCTAGCGCGAATGCGAATACAATCGATGTGGACGCTGTTTCTATCAAGTAAAATTTTTCACATTAGAAAACCTGACAACCCCCTCCTTTTTATTTGTCGCAGCTGACAAATGCACTTTTTAGGAAGGGGGATATTTTTTTAGTTATTAATTATTTAATTTATAGGTTGCGTGCTATTGTGTGTTGCTATGTAGTTAAAATATCTACCAAATAGAGGATAGACAATTTTTAACAATTTATTTTTCATAACCTATGACTCAACGCCAAATCATCGGACTGCTACCTGCTGGTGGACAAGCAACCCGGATTTCTCCTTTACCACTTAGCAAAGAGTTATATCCGATTGGTTTTCAAGATTTTGGTGTTAAATCTAACTGGCGTCCCAAGGTTGTTTCTCAATATCTGCTAGAAAAAATGCAACTAGCAGGCATTGATAAAGCATATTTTATACTGCGTTCTGGCAAGTGGGATATACCAGGATATTTTGGAGATGGCACGATGCTTTCCATGAGTTTGGGCTATCTCATTATGGGCTTGTCTTATGGTGTACCTTTCACCTTAGATCAGGCTTATCCTTTTGTTCAAGATGCGATCATAGCCTTGGGTTTTCCTGATATTTTATTTCAGCCTAAAGATGCCTACGTACGAATATTGACACGCCTTGAAGTTAGTAACGCCGATGTCGTCTTAGGATTATTCCCAACTGATAAACCTCACAAAGCAGGTATGGTTGACTTTGACGATCAAGGTAAAGTACGGCTGATAACTGAAAAACCTCCCCAGTCAGATTTGCGATACATGTGGGGTATTGCAGTTTGGACACCTGCTTTCACACTGTTTTTGCACGAGTATCTTATGACTCTTCAGGTAAATAGTAACCTATCGCTGCGACCAGAAATACCGATTGGCGATGTGATTCAAGCTGCCATTAATAAAGGTTTTCATGTAGAAGCAGAAGTATTTGCCGATGGTACTTACCTTGATATTGGTACACCGGATGATTTAGTACGAGCTGTGCGGCAATTTGCGGCTTTGGCTGGTGAGGAAGATAAGCTTAGATGATTTGCTTTAATTCATCCACACTATTCACAGTTTTAATTGCTTGCTGAATTGCCTTTAATCTCTCTAAATTAGATATTTGAGAGATTTCTGGCATTAATTGCAGTCCCTCGCTACCGAATTTTAGCTCTAATCCTAGTTCAATACCAGACAGCATCTCCTGTCGCCGTCCTCGTGCTTCTCCTTCTCTCAAAATTTGCTGATACCAGGGAGATTCGCTTAACACTGCCATATCCCACCTCATGATTTGCTGAACTAATGCACTGTCTAATACGAAGCTAGCAAAAAATGCTAGAACAGTTTCTAACTGATTCAATTGCTCGTCTGCGCGGAGAATTTGCAAAGCTTGCTGTATGGTGTTTTCTTCTGCGCCACCCTTAAGGATTGGTACAAAGGGAAGCAAAGATAGCACGGGTTGTTGAAAAGCTATTTCCACATCGACTTCCCAAAGATTTATTACGCGGTAGTCTTGACGGACTAGTAAACCTGCAAATTCTGATTCATAGCGCGTGGGAATTTCGGCGTCACCTTCTTTGTCTTTAAGGATATTGATAAGTACCGGGTAGGTAGGCAAATCAAATTTCTCTTCTGCTAGTGCAGCGTATGCCCGCATCCGTTTAGGCATTTCCGGCTTGTAGCGTAATTGTAACTCGTTGAGTACGAGAAATTGCCCATATTGGGGACTTTCGGCGCAGATTAATACGTCACTTTCACGGCTAATCCATTGGAATTCTGAGTTGAGAACTTCTTGGGCTGTAATGTCGGGAAGTTGTGTTACCCATTTTACCCAGTTATCAGGTGCGAGGCTGATTAATTTTTTGGTGCTGATGTCAGCGGATTTTGGTATGAGGGAGTTGATGCACTGTTGTGGCGATGACTCATTTTAGTAGGTTATGGGTAAAAAGGCGATCGCCACAACAGTGCATCCGATTACCCCCCGATTTATGCTAATTTTTAAGCAATATTGCTTATTGACAAATGCGCGTCACTTTAAGCCCTAAAATTTAGAGCGTTAACTTTTTGGCGGTAGTCTCTATAAGCCCGGTTAATTGCTTGCATTGCAGCTTTTGCACTAGTAGAGCTATTGACATCAGGATGATACAGCCTTGCTAATCTCAGGTAAGCACGTTTTACATCCTTTGGATTGTCAGTCTTTTCTACACCCAAAACTTCCCACCATTCTCCAGATGGTACAAACTCAAGTATCGATTCATTACTGGCAGAGGTTTGACGCCAAATCTTGATGGTGCCGCTTTTTTCACCACTTACCAGCGTCTTGCCATCATAACTGAACGCAACGGGACTGCATCCAGAAAGAGTTTGTAGTAGTTGCCCAGTTCGTAAATTCCAAATATTAATGATACCGTCTGTGCTGCAACTCGCAAGAGTTTGTTCATCTGGGTTTATGGCAAGAGATACAACTGAAGCTGAGTGTCCGCTAAGAGTTTGGAGCAATTCTCCAGTGTGGAGATTCCACAGTTTAATTGTAGTGTCTGTGCTACCACTAATTAGAGTTTGACTGTCAGGACTGATGGCAACTGTGTTCACTGCTCCTGAATGTCCTCTGATAATATAAGGCTGCCCCCAATTTTTTAAATCCCAAATTCTGATAGTTTTATCAGCACTTCCACTGGCAAGAATTTTGCAATTAGGACTAAAAGCAACAGACAAAACAGCGTAGTCGTGTCCATTCAAGGTACGTTTTACCTCTTTTGTGTATCGTCCCCAAATTTTGATAGTCTTATCAGCACTACCACTTGCCAGGATTTTTCCGTCAGGGCTGAAGGCTACTGAGTAAACAAAGCCAGTATGACTGTAGGGAGAGTTCAAACAAAAGAATGTACCGAGAAATTTTTTTGTGTCTAAATACCAACTGCTGATTTTGCAAGCAACACTCCCACTGACAAGTGTCTTACTATCGGAACTGATAGCAACAGATAAAACCGCCTCTTCAAGCCCCGCGAAAGTGTAAAGCCATTTTCCTGTTTTTAAGTTCCATAGACGAACTGTTGTGTCATTGCTTCCACTAGCTAGGGTTTGGCTGTCGGGACTGATGGCGATCGCATTCACTGCAGCTGTATGTCCCCTAAGAGTGTGTACACATCTCCAAGTTTCAGGTGATACTCCTTTGAGGGATACAACTTCTGTTTCAATCTTAGGAGGAGAAGTTTGAGCTTTTTTGTGCAATTCTTTCTTGAGCATCTGTAACTCATCCTCAACTTCCAGAGCGGCAAATTTTTGATTGAGATCCTCACCAGTCAAAAATGCCTCTAACTCGAACACTGCTGTAGAATAAGCTTCCATCTGCAAAATTTTCTCTTCCATCCTGTCGAAAACCTGTGCTGGTGTTTCTCTTGTTCCGGTTTCGTCTAGCAACTTGGCAATACCGTAGGCGGCGAGTCCAACCACAGCACCAATTCCTGCCATAGAGACTGTGCCAATACCAAAAGCTAAACCTATTTTGGGTGCGACTAATCCCATACCACCAACAACCCCAGAAACACTAGCACCGCCTACTGCCCCAATTCCCATTGCACCATAAGCAGCAGCATCTCCCTCTCCTATTGCCTTAAAAACACCATAAGCAGCTGCACCTACGACAGCGCCAGCACCAACAACAGGAACTGCGCCAATTCCAACTGCTCCAAATCCTCCGGCTAATCCCATCCCGCCTACAGTTGTGGAAACACCAGCACCTGCTATGGTTCCTCCTGCAATAAATGCTGCACCAGTTGTGGAGTTGTGTGTCACTTGTTTTTGTCCTTAGCTTTACTTTTTCAACAAACGCGCTTCTTTACCACGGTTGCAATCTGTACACAGCGTTTGCAAGTTGCTGAGGTTATTACTGCCACCTTTGGAAAAAGGTACAATATGGTCAACTTCTAATTGCACTTGCTGACTACTGCGACCACAAAAAACGCACTTATAATCGTCTTTGTCTAAAACCGACACACGAACTGATGCGGGAATGTGGCGGGAGCGTTTACTACTATCTTGCTTTGCTTGAGCTAGGGATTTGGTAGCAGCAGACTTTTTCACCTTTGGCTTTTTAGATTTATCAGCCTTTTCACTGTTAGCCTGATGAATCAAATCCCGAATAACACCACGCACTAATTTTTGGACAGGATTGAGGGACTGTCTTGTCATTACTTATCAAACAGCTTTTTCAAACCATAAGCAGCTAGTCCAACTACTGCACCAGCTGCTACAACCGGCGCAGCACCAATAGCGACAGCAGTTCCTCCAACTGCTAAACCCATACCTCCAACGACAGCAGAAACTCCGACTCCAACTGCTGCTCCTCCTGCGACTGCACCTATAGCTGTGGCGTCTCCCTCTTCTATTGCCTTCTTAGCTCCATAAGCAGCGGTGCCAACAACTGCACCAGCAGCAGTCACAGGAGCCATGCCAATTGCTACGCCTCCGAAACCTCCAACTAATCCCATACCGCCAACGACTGCGGATACACCAACACCGGCTATAGTTCCTCCAGCTACTAATGCTGTACCTTCTGCTTTATTTTTTAGTTCTTCGTTCTGATTATCTGTCATTATTTGACTTACGTATGCTTAAGTATATTACATCTAACCTAAACAACCAAATTGTTACTGTCCAGGAATAATCAATAAAATATTGTCTAATCTTCTTAAAGTTTGTTTAAAGCGCTCCACTGCTCAGGATAGCAACCCGTTATGGATGAAACCAACACTTTCCTCACTCCCTCACCCAAGAGTGTTTATTCAGAATTTGAAAGTACTATTTTTTACACTTCTACCAAGCTTGGCATAGATGAATTTGAAAATTCCAGACATACCTTGCAGTATAGTCTGGAATTATGTCAACTTATTTACAAGAAACTCTAACAACAATCACCGTGAGCATCCATTCCTAGGTAGACAAGAAAATTAAATAAAAATAGCTTCTAGCTCTGAACAATCTCCTCATATTGAGTTGAATGTGACATTTTATTTCCATTATCCTGTTCCTCATCATCACTGTGGTTAAGAGCGCTATGGTTAGTCTTACTAATCATGTAATCCATGTGTGGTGTCTTAGCACAAACTAGCAGTAGCGCACCCAGAATCAACAGTAAACCACAAATTGATGCAGCCTGAACCCAAGAAATTTCCAGTGCTCCGTGAACAATGACTTCTCGTAGTACAGATACTATTGATACCTCCACTGCTACTCCTACAGCAATACTATGCTCCTGCAAGTAAACCATTAGGAGTCGGAATAATTCGACCAAAATCAACAAAAATAGTATTTTTGCAGTCACTTGTTGATGATTTAATGGCACTGCAAGCTGGGTAAATATCTCCCACAGTTGCATAACCATGTAGGCAAACAAGCCCAAACACAGGACAATCACAATTAAGTCTTGGAAAGCCTCCATGTTGCGAACAATTCGTTGTCTGTCAATCCAGCGATTGTGAAATAAATATTGGCTTTTCTGGCGCTTATGTATTGGTATTTTCATTTTCACCGGCACAACTACAGAGTAAATTAGTCAGTCCACCTAATGTTATTAACAAGAATTAGAGTTTTTTTGAGAATTATGTGAGTGGCAAACCTTGGACAAAAATTATTTGCCATTGCTTGCAAAATATTCCCAAACGATCTTTTTCGTAATTTTCTTTAGGTAAGAAAATCATGAAAAGCTTTTAAAATGTAGCTGGCACAATCTCACAACAGGATGTTTGAGAAGTATTGTTGTCAACAAATACACCATTTAGATTTCCCTTTACCTCCCAACCGCATCCGGGAACATCCTAAATGCAGTGCGAGCCGGAAAGCTCGTGTACTAAGCGCGAGTTTTCCGGCTCGCATTAGGTTCACAAGATTGGAATGCTCCCAAAGCATCGAGGATTTAGGGAACTCGCCGATAAATCTTGGTACAAGACGACACTTTCCAAACATCCTCACAGAGGTGTGGTGGAATAAACATTTTTTATATTTTTTGATAAATTATTTTATACCAAAACTTGGGTTTAATCCCCTTAATGTTATGGCTTGCGCAGGTGCATTTGGTCAGTGTAGCTGAGGTAATATGTTTCACAATTGCCCTGCAAGGCGTAAAGCATTCTGGAGTAAATCCAATTGTTCTATTGTTAGTTGACTCATATTTTTGTTTATTTCAAGGGAGAGTCTTTAATTCACAGCTTTTGCTTTTAGAAGGTGCGTTACCGCAGCGGTAACGCACCCTATACCCACTTCAAACTTAAGCTGCTATATATTGCCCAAACTCTATCAAGAACCTGAACGCCTTGACAATATAACTGGCGCAGTCTCTGGGAGAGGTGTTGTAAAACGATCGCCATGCACTGGCTTTATCTTCATCATAGCGATCGCCCCTTTTCGGATGACTTTCTAACCATGCTAATCGCACGGCGTGACCGATTAACACATCCAAGACGATGTATTCTTCAATTTGTAAGTTGGGGTTGTTGGATGCAACTGCTGCTAATTCCGTCAACGCCTCAATATTAACTTGTCGGTACTCGGGAGATCCAATTTTATTTAGCAAATGTTCTACTTGCAAGGCAAAATTCTTTTCTCCTGCTGTCATTTCTGACAAAATAACTTCGCTATCCAAACGGTTACGGCGTTCTAGTTTATCGCCAATCACCAAGCCTTTGCAATGTTCCATCACCAGCCAAACCTGCTTAAAAAAGTCTTTTGGAACACGTCCTGTTGCTCCCTCAGCTTGGCGGAACCGTCGCCAACCACCTGATGGTACATCTATTTCATCTCCTGAAGCTGGTACCACAGCCCAATCTATGTCACTTTCTTTTTGTTTGAGGTGCAGAGATTCTTGCTGACGTAATAGCTGACTTAAGTTGACGTATTCAAATAATACCTGACGGACTCGTGTTTGAACTTCCGAAGGTGACAGTTGCATTAGATGTTCATAAGCCTCATCTTGAGTAAGATTTAACTCTTGCACCAATTCGCTGGTAATCAACAGAATCATAAAACCAATTCTGAGGGTGAGTAGTCCTTTAAACAGTTCTGGTTCTGTCTTGATCAAAGCACTCAGATAAATCAGAATTTCTTGAGTCAGAACGCGATCGCTTATATCTTCCCGACAATAGTCATTTATTTTCTCAACAATTTCCCTGTGCGACAGAGGAATAGTGATGAGTGAATCTTCGCTGTAAGACTTACCCACAGCAATTTGCTTACCCCGCACCACAATACTTGTCACTACGTCCGACAAGCCGATATCGCTCATTTGTCGCAACCCTGCTGCACGACGCACAACTGCCCAAATGCCGGAATCGCCTGCTTTAGTGTAAACTTCATCCAGCAAATCTGCCACAGTTACGGGATTTTCTGGTCCGCCAAAGCCTGTATCAAATTCTAACCCTTCCAAACGAACCAAAGTCTGCAATAATTCTATTTGCTCGTAGAGATTTTCCGATGAACGCAAAGAGGAGAGCAACAATTCTAAGTTTGTTTCACACTCCATTTGAAATTCTTGAGTATGTTTTAAGGGCCAATTTCTTTCTGGATTGTAAATCAGATACGAGCAGCGAGGCGCAGTATCTTTGATGGAAGATAGAGAATATTCAAAATCGTCTTGAAGAAAATCAATCCGTTGTGTTCCAGCAGTCAACATCAACTGATTAAGACGCCCCAATTTTACCCGTACACCGTTACAAACGCCTTCTTTCAGTTCTTGCATCAGAGCAAGTAATGCCTCACTACCTGTTTCTAACATGGTATGAGTCAACATTAAAGTCAGGATAGGACGCCCTAAATCAATCCAATATTTTTGGATGTAAGCAAGTTCACTTCTGATTTGATAAACCAGAAAATGATAATCAAGAGTTAGGTAAAACACTTGAGAGTCCAAAACCGAGGGTAGAAAAACAACTGTCTCCCCACGAATACGAAAAATCTTAGATGTTGTCAGACTTCTCAAACGTCGCACTGGACGTCCTGTTAAACCAAGTTTATCGTTGCGTCCAACTTGGGTATAAATAGCTGAAAGATCCTCTGCAAGTCGAACCTGAATTGGTTCGACTTGTTTGGGTGTTTGTGTCTCAATTCCATGAACTGCCAGTTTTGCTTGTAAATCTTCATCTTGTGCAAGTAAAGCTATTTGTACGACAGCTTGCTGGTTTTTTCCTACGCATAAATATCTTCCCAAAGGGTCAATATCTCCAACTGCTATCAATCCTTCACTTAACATTTGACCAAGAAAATACAAACTCTGTGCCCATACCAGCGGAACATTTTCGTTAGGTAAACGCGGCTGAGTTTGAGGTGCTAACTTCTCTGCCTCTATAGATTCTTCTGGGAGATAATAAAGTTCTGGAACTAGATGCAAACCATCACGCTCAATCAATAAAGATTCTAAACGCTCTTGGTAATATTTGACTTGTTCTTGTTCACCGCGAAACAAACCATCTAGAAATAAATAGGTGAAAAATAAAGGCCATTCACACTCAATTTGCTCAAATTGTTTGAGTTCTAATGGTTCGTAGTGTAAGCGGTTTTTGTCTTCTAAAACTGTTTGGTGTCCATCACGCAGGAAGCGCTTGCAGCCGTATTTTCCTTCGAGTTTATTGATAATATCGTTGTGGGTACGTTCCCGCAGATCTACATCTTCTACAGCAAATGCTGGAAAACCAATAACGCTCAACAACGCGGCATCGATTTCTTTTGAAGACGATTCTCTAGGTAATAGAGATTCTAGCGTAATCCTGGCACGAGCAATTTCATCTGGCAGCGCATGAATCACCGATGCTTGACAACCATATACACCAAATAAATCCAAACCATTAATCGCTTCCAATGCAGCTTTTGCCATACCTATAGAACTGGCATTCAATTCCGCATTGCCATGATTAATTTTATTACCTCGTTCCCAAATACCGAAATCTGGAGTACGGTACGCTCGTCCAATATAGTAAACCAAATTTTGGACAAAATTCACTTCGTCAAATGTGTAAATGATCTGCAATCCTGAAGCAGTCATTTGCGCCAATATTAGTAGATATATTGATGTGGCATCTAATTGCAAATGTCCCCATTCGTCATCACCAACAACAATATCACCTGTAGAAGTGTTGTACTTGGCATGTAAAGCATCCAACGAAGATTGAGTGTGCTTGAATTGCTCTAATTTAGCGCTTTGGCGCATCATAGCAAATAACAAACCCCGCATCAACTTAACGACGCTGTGTTCTAGCTCATATCTGCGTCCCTTGTCATCATCAACTTTGCGGTAGGCGATCGCCAACCCCCAAACTGCCAGAATGCTGTAAACGTTATCACGTACCCAAGCATCAGTGTAATCTCCGTGGGCAGTTATCGCTGTGCTTGCTGGTAGCAAACCTGTAATTGGGTTTTGACGGGCAAGGATAATTGTCTTGATTTGCTGATAATAACATTCAAGACGAGCTAGTAGTTGAGTGACTGTTTTCATAGTTAATTTGTTACGTTGTTTCCGGAATGCAACCCTGAGACGGTGAAGTAAATTATGTCAGCAAAGCCAAAACTACCTTTGTAGTAGGCACTTGTTTTGTGGCTCGAAATGATAAATTAGTTTTTGTCTCCTATCAAGATACAAACTAGCTTTTCCATTCTTAAAGAAAGATACTCTAAATCTCATTTTTTTTCAAATCTTTATCAGCAACTAGGTAACTTTTTCTTGAGATTGAAATTGGTTTTGTTAATACTCTATAAGAAGAAACTTCTACAGGAAAGTCATTCTACGCAGGAATTCGCTAAGAAATTGTAGTTTGTCAAAACAGAAAAAACATCTTTAATTATTCTTTTTTCAGAATGAGTGCGTTTCTGCTTATACCTAATAACCAAAAGAATTCTCCAATAGTAAAATTTGTTTACTTCCAAGTTAAAAGTCAACGGCAAGACTGAATTGATACCAACGGAGTTATATGCCGATGGCTCACTTGGAAGGATAGTTGTATAAGAACTATAGGACTCGTATTTGATTTTTGACGAAGCTAGGTACACTTTTATTGCTTCTTAAGCGTTAAGCGTCTCTACTTTGTGATTCACCCTAGTGGGAACGGCCACGCCTTACGGTGAGTCCAGCGCTGCGGGAGGGTCTCCCTCGTGCCGGCTCTGGCGTATGCGCAAAGCGCACGCCAGATACCTAGGTCGGGAAAGCCGTCATTCGCACTGGTCTCACCAAATCAAACCGGATTCCTATAAAATTTAGTATTGCTCCTAAAAGCATGCTTCCACTATCTTTGGCTGTGAGAGGTTACTTATAAATGTCTATTACACAGGCTTTTATGGATAATGCCCAACGCCAGATGCTAGCCAACTAGTGCGTCATCCTCCGTGCGTATGCAAGTGAGGAAACTCTAGTCGATCATTGGCTTTCCTTGTATTTGTGGTCTAATAACAAGAAGCGCTATATGTAATAAAAAGTACAGAAATAAAGCCAACTCCAGAAAAAGTACGCGAACGCCGCCTTTGCGATCACAGCCAAAAGTGAGAATTTTTCCAAAAACAATGATATTTAAAACTAGTCTCCAGTAAATCTTTTTACTTGAAAAACTTTCTACTTAAATAAACTTGTACGCTTGACACAGACACTCAAAGTAGTAAAATCTACAGAAATCAATAGGCATCAGGGTGAGAAAAAATTCAACTCAAGTGGAATAGAACTTTCTTTTTCTGACTTTTGATATCTACCAGATTACACTGTTCCAGGCTAGGATTATAAATTAGCGATGCCATTGTATTGGTAATCGATGTTGAATTTCTGAGATTTTATGGACAAAAGTCCACAAGACGACAGTACTAACCTCCTCTGATCTGGCGAGTTTGTCTCCCAGCGCGGGGGAGGCATTTGGAGGTTTTATCATGCTCTTACAAGATGTTCGCAATTCGGCTTTTGACATTGGCGACTTAAATCAACTCAAGTTGGATTTGAATAGTACACAACCCGTAGATGTGGGAGAGTACATTACACAATTGCCCAAACAAGATCGGGCGATCGCATTCCGTTTACTGAATAAACATCAAGCAATTGATGTATTTGAATATCTGCCTCCAGAAGTACAGGAAGAAATCATAAATTCCCTGCATGATGTTCAAGTTGCACAAATCATTGAGGCGATGAGTCCGGATGAACGCGCAGAATTGTTTGATGAATTACCGGCTGGGGTTGTCAAACGTCTATTGCAAGAACTGAGTCCAGAAGAACGGCAAGCAACAGCAACGATTCTCGGCTATGCTGAAGGCACCGCTGGACGCGTGATGACAACAGAATACGTGCGATTGCGAGATGGGTTAACAGTTGGAGGAGCTTTGAGTAAGATCCGCCTCCAGGACGAAGACAAGGAGACAATTTACTACGCCTACGTTACGGACGATAACCGCAAGCTGGTGAGTGTTGTCTCCCTACGACAGCTCCTGTTCACCTTTCCTGATGTTCTCATCACAGATATCGCTAGCACTCGCGTCATCAAAGTCAGAACAGAAACGCCTCAAGAAGAAGTTGCCCAAGTCATGAAGCGATATGACTTAATCGCCGTCCCTGTGGTTGACCGAGAAGAGAGACTGGTGGGTATTGTCACGATTGATGATGTGGTCGATATTTTGGAAGAAGAAGCCACAGAAGACATTCAAAAACTGGCAGGTGTGAGTGGTGGTGATGAACAGGCTTTTTCATCTCCTCTGATAACTCTTCGCAAGCGCTTACCGTGGCTGTTTGGAGTTATGTTGCTTTATATTGGCGCATCTAGTGCGATCGCCCCCTTTCAGTCAACAATTTCAATGGTGCCAGTGCTGGCTGTCATCATGCCGCTTTTCTCCAACACAGGCGGTACTGTAGGTATTCAAGCCTTAACAGTGACAATTCGTGGACTTGGTGTGGGAGAGATCACACCCCAAGATACCTTCAAAATTCTTCGTAAGGAACTTCAAGCAGGACTGGGTACAGCGGTAGCACTAGGACTGACTATGGTTATGCTTTCCTTGATTTGGGCACCACCTCAAGAGCGTTGGGTGTCGTTAGTTGCTGGAACAGTCATGGCAACAAATACTCTTGTGGCTGTCACTTTAGGAACTACATTACCAATGGGCTTGAAGCGACTAAAACTTGATCCCGCCTTGGTTAGTGGACCTTTGGTGACAACGATGCTAGATGCCATTGGTTTTATAATTTTCTTAACCCTGATTTCTACAGCTTTGCATATTTTTCATTTCAAACCATAAGTTAGACAAATCAACAAAACAGGACGCAAAACATTTTCTTGTCTTTGTGATGCGTCTTCTGTGAACTCACTGGAGTTGGTCAAATCTTCTGTGGCTGCTTTTTTGGCCAACGTGATTGTTTTTTCGCTATAACCAACTCAAGTAGCACAACAGTCTAAGATTGAGTCCAGCGGTTTGCTCAACAGTCAATCTTCTCACTGCTAGTGGTGTCTGGAGCAAGCGAAAATCATGCAAATCGACCAACTCAAACCCAATGTCATCGTTACAGGTTCAATCTTCAGCGAACCCGTACAGGTATTGATAATCATCCCGATGGGTGCATCAGTCAAACTCATCGGTCAAGGACTCAACACAAATCAAGTTCATCAACTCATTCTCAATCCTTCTCAAGTAGCACAACTTCAAGCAACTCCAGACAAAGAACCTTTTGATGGTGACTCGCTGCATTTTCGCTTGGGTGTCGAAGCTTTGCGCCTGGGTTTAGCCTACGAATACGATCCCTTTTTTGCCCTCGCCATTGCTCGTGTTGATCCCCTACCTCACCAACTTGAAGCAGTATACAACTATTTTCTTAAACAACCGCGCATCCGTTTTTTACTCGCTGATGACCCCGGTGCTGGTAAAACTATCATGGCAGGGTTGCTACTGAAAGAACTTAAAGTTAGGGGGTTAGTTAAGCGTACTCTAATTATCACCCCTGCTAACCTGACATTTCAATGGCAGCGGGAACTTAAAGAGAAATTTCGCGAAGAGTTTGAGGTGGTTCGTGGTGATGTGCTGCGGGCTAATTATGGTTCTAACCCTTGGAAAGAAAAACATCAGGTTGTCACCTCAGTGTCTTGGGTTTCCCGTATTGAAGATGCTAAAGATAGTTTATTAAGAAGTAACTGGGATTTAGTTATTGTGGACGAAGCGCACAAGATGAGCGCTCATAGTTCAGATAGGAAAACTTTGGCTTACAAGCTGGGTGAAGAACTTTCAAAACACACCGACCACTACTTATTAATGACAGCAACGCCCCATAAAGGTGACCCGAAAAATTTCTGTTTATTCCTCGAACTTTTAGACCGCGATGTATACGGGGATGTCAAAAGTTTAGAAGAAGCAATGCTGCGCAACAGCGCCCCATTTTATCTGCGTCGCACTAAAGAAGCACTGGTTACTTTCCCGGAACCAGAAACAGGTATTGTTAAGAAACTGTTCACTAACCGCAAAGTCGAAACAATTGATTTTCAGATTGATGCGGATGAGTTTGACTTTTACGACGACTTAACAACTTATGTTGATGACCAGTCCATCAAAGCCTCTACTGATGATTCAGCGCGTGGTCGAGCTTTGGGTTTTACAATGGCAATGTTGCAACGTCGTTTCGCCTCCAGCGTTTATGCAGTGCGACGTAGTTTGGAGCGAATGCGAGACAAACGTCAAAGAATATTGGAAGATCCAAAGGCTTATCGCCAAGAGCAGATTAATAAGAAAATACCAGAGGATTTTGATGAACTGACTGAAGAAGAACAGCAAAAAATTCTGGGAGATTTAGAAGGAGTTGTCGCTTCAATTGACCCCATAGCGCTCAAACAAGAAATACTGCAATTAAATAAATTAATCATCCAGGCTAAGAATTTAGAAGAGCGAGAAATTGAATCTAAGTTGGTGAGACTTAAGGAAGTTATTACCCAAAAAGGAATCTTCCAAGACAAGAATATGAGACTGCTCATTTTCACTGAGCACAAAGATACCCTGGATTACTTGGTGGGTAAGTTACGAGACTGGAAATTGTCTGTTACACAGATTCATGGGGGAATGAAAATTGGCGACAGGGACACCCCCAATACTCGCATTTATTCTGAGCGGGAGTTTCGGGAAGATTGTCAGGTGTTAGTCGCCACGGAAGCTGCGGGGGAAGGTATAAATCTGCAATTTTGCTGGTTTCTGATTAACTATGACATTCCCTGGAATCCCGTGCGTTTGGAACAGCGGATGGGACGCATCCATCGTTACGGACAGGATAAGGATTGTTTGATTTTTAACTTTGTTTCTACAAATACCCGTGAAGGGCGGGTACTGTGGAAGTTATTTGAGCGCATCCGCGCCATTGAGGTAGACCTTGACCCGGAGAGAACGGGTAAAGTTTTTAACGTTTTGGGTGATATCTTTCCTGCCAATCAACTAGAGCGGATGATTCGCGATATGTACGCCCACAACTTGACTGAAGATGTGATTAAGAACCGCATCGTCGAGCAGGTGGACACCGATCGCTTTCGGCGGATTAGCGATTCGGCGTTGGAAGGTTTGGCGAAGCGCGAATTAAATCTAGCACCAATTGTGGGTAAGGCTGCGGAGGCAAAAGAACGACGTTTGGTGCCAGAAGTTATTGAGGACTTTTTTATTCAAGCGGCTCCTATTGCGGGAATTCATCCCAAGGAAAATGCGAAAGGTCAAAAAGTTTACCGGATTGGGCGAGTTCCACGGACTTTGTGGGCGATAGGCGATCGCCTCGAATCCCGTTTTGGCAAGTTGGGACATGAGTACAAAAAGATTACGTTTGATAAAAATATATTGACAAATGACGCAACACTGGAATAGGTAACGCCAGGACATCCGTTATTTGAGTGCGTGAGGGATGATGTCTTGGTGCGGGTGCAGGAAGACTTGCGGCGAGGTGCTGTATTTTACGATTTGTATCGTCATCAGCCAGGGAGATTGGATGTGTTCAGTGCGGGAATTTCTGATGGACGCGGGAATAAGCTGCACGAGCGTTTGTATGTGATTCAAACTGAACTGGACGGTACAATGACGGTGCGCCAGCCAACGCTGTTTTTAGATTTGGTTCTTGCGTCGGGGAGTGCGGAGTACAGGGTAAGCGGTGCCGAGTTACCAGATGATAGTGCGCTACCCAGCCGCGATCGCGCAGAACAAGCTTTGATTGAACAGGAGTTAAATCGCTTTTTAACAGAGATTCGGACTCAGCGCCAAAAGGAAGTAGAGACGATTTCTCAGCACATGGAAATTAGCCTCAACACGATTATTGATAAAGTGCAGTGTCAGTTTGCTGAGTTGATTGAGCAAAAAGAATCCGGTTCTAAGGAAGCGGGGTTAGATGGACGCATCAAGCAGTCAGAAGACCGTTTGTTTGAATTAAACGCACGCCTAGAACAGCGTCGGGAGGAATTGCAGCAGGAGGGTAGCTGTACCATCACGGATATTCGCCATCACGGACGTGCTTGGGTTTTACCGCACCCAGAACGCACAACGCCTGAAATTGCGCGGATGGTTAGCAATGATGAGATTGAGCGCATTGCAGTTGAGGCGGTGATTGCATATGAAGAAGCTAGGGGATGGAAGGTGGTGAGTGTGGAGAAAGAAAATCGCGGTTTTGACTTGATTTCGCGTCAACCTCATCCCGAAGATCCACAGACAGCGATCGCCGTGCGGTTTATTGAAGTTAAGGGAAGATCTACAGTCGGTGAGGTGGCGCTGACGACTAATGAGTATAAAACAGCCGAAAGATTAAAACAGGATTATTGGTTGTACGTTGTGTTTAATTGCGCTTCTACCCCAGAAGTTCATCCTATAGAAGACCCAGTACGATTAGGATGGGAGCCGTTGGTGAAGATTGAGCATTATCACGTTTCTGCCCAGAAAATTTTAACAGCACAATAGGTTGTATATTTATGCAAGTACAAACACAAAAACGCTACTACACACCTGAAGAATATTTAGAACTTGAGGAAAAAGCAGAATATAAAAGCGAATACCGCGATGGAGAAATCGTTTCACTGACTGGAGGAACTACAAATCATAATGAAATTGCACTGAATTTAGCAGCTTCCTTAAAATTTGCAGTGAAAGGGCAAAATTATCGAGTTTATATTGGTGATGTACGTTTATGGATACCGCGTTATCGTCAACATACCTATCCGGATGTGATGATAATTCAAGGACAACCTGTTTATACGGGAACAAATACAACTACCGTCATGAATCCTTTGCTGATTGCAGAAGTTTTATCTAAATCGACTAAGAATTACGACCAAGGTGATAAGTTTCTCTATTATCGGTCTATCCCTGAATTTCAAGAATATATTTTAATCGACCAATATCACTATCATGTTATGCAGTATGTAAAAACTGCAGAAGGTCAATGGTTATTTACTGAACTTGAAGGGGAATCTGCAACTTTATCACTTCAAACGATTGATTTTGAAATTCAACTGAGCGACCTTTACGAGCAAGTAGACTTTACTGTCAGCAGTGAAGAAGATTAATTGTTTTAATATTATTAACACATAATTATTAATGTAATGCCGACGACACAATACCCCAAACGCCTCATTGAAGTTGACTTACCCATCAAGCGAATATCCGCCCACGCACGGCGAGAAAAATCAATTCGCCACGGGCATATTTCAACGCTACATATTTGGTGGGCACGACGACCTTTGGCGGCGTGTCGGGCAGTCATTTGTGCTGCATTATGGCCAGATCCTGCTGACCCATTGTGTCCGGAGGCGTTTGTCAGTACGGCAAAAAAGCTGATGTTAAATTGGGCAAAAAATCATCCAGAAAAAGCTAGTGCTGATTCTTTCAATCGCTTAACAGCTATTAATAAAAATCCTCAGTTATTACACGACCCAGTAGAACTTCGCAAGACTCTGCTGGATTTTATAGCTGACTTTGCCAACTGGGACAATTCTACTGATGCAGATTATTTAGAAACCAGTCGTACTTTAACACAAACGGCACATGAAGCATTAGGCGGAATTCCCGGAACAAAACCGTTAGTGGTTGACCCATTTGCTGGTGGTGGGGCAATACCTTTAGAGGCGTTGCGAGTGGGTGCGGATGCGTTTGCTTCTGACATTAATCCTGTGGCGGTTTTGTTGAATAAAGTGGTGTTGGAATATATTCCCAAATATGGGCAGCAGTTGGCTGATGAGGTGCGAAAGTGGGGACAATGGATTAAGGAAGAAGCAGAGAAGGAATTAGCTGAGTTTTATCCTAAAGACCCAGATGGGGCGACACCTATTGCTTATCTTTGGGCGAGGACTATTACTTGTGAAGGTCCTGGTTGTGGAGCGGAAGTGCCGTTAATGCGGTCTTTGTGGTTGTGTAAAAAGAGTAATCGAAATATTGGTTTAAGGATGATTCCTAAACCGGAAGATAGGCGGGTAGATTTTGAAATTATTGAAAAGCAGAAGAGTAAATGGGTAGTTGCTGATAACCCGGAAGTTGAAATAAAAAATCCTAGCTTGGATGGAACTGTAAAAAGAGGTTCGGCTACTTGTCCCTGTTGTGCTTATACTACTCCTGTAGCTTCGGTGAGAACACAATTAAAAGCCCGTCAAGGTGGGACGAATGATGCAAGATTATTTTGTGTGGTGATAACTAAACCCAAAACTCAAGGAAGATTTTATCGCTTACCAAGTGAGGATGATTTAGAAGCAGTAAGAAAAGTAATTGATAAGTTAGAAAAACGTAAACAGGAACATAAAGGAGTATTAAATTTAGTACCGGATGAAATTTTACCAGTAATGAGTGGTGTATTTAATGCGCCCATTTATGGACTTAATACATGGGGTAGTCTATTTAATTTTCGGCAATCTTTAGCGTTAATAATATTAGTAGAACTAGTACAAGATGTAGGAAAACATTTAACAAGTGAGCATGAGCAAGAATTAGTTTCCTCTGTTCAAACTTGTTTAGGGTTAGCTATTGATAGACAAGCTGATAAACTTTCTAGAATTTGATGCTGCCCGGAAAATCGCCCAAGGACTCGGCGCACATTTAGAAAATCTCAACCGCCTAGTAGAAGTTAAAGGCAACAAAGCGCGACTTCTACCTGTATCAGAGCGCACACACTACCTTTTTGGGAAAGACGAAGCCAAAGCACCTACCAAACGTAAAAAGAAAGATGTCAAGCAACTAAGCTTATTTGATATTGCTGGTAGCATAGAAGACGAGAACAATTCTTGGGGTGAAAAAACTGTACCCCCACTAGGAAACACTATATTAGACCGCATTCACCAAAGCATGATTTTATTTGCAGCCGGGCGCAGCGAAGCCCTCAAACGTTTCTTAGTAGAAGAAGGTGCTGGTACTGACCAACGCTTTTGGCGATTAGCTCAAGCACTTTCAGCATTGTACCCCAACGGCACAGACGAGAAACGCTGGGTTGATGGTGTGTTAGCAAGAAAGAAGGGATTGGGATTTTAATTAAGTGGAGCATAACTCTATGACCAGAGTGAGTCTAGATTTACCCGAAGAAGTATTCTCAGCCCGTCGTCTTCCCCCAGATGATTTTGTGCGTGATATGCGCCTTGCTGCCGCTATATACTGGTATCAAAAGGCTGAAGTCTCTCAGGAAAAAGCTGCCCAAATTGCAGGTTTAAACCGCCGCGATTTTCTTTGTGCACTTGCGCGGGAACAAGTAGATGTGTTTTCTGTAGACTTTGATGACTTGCAACAAGAGTTAAAGCGCGTCCAATTTTAGAACAATTGCGTCTATGTGGAATGTATCTTTCTGACCGAGTGATGAATCAAGCACTAGCATTAGTAGGGGAATAAACGATGGCAGCAATCAAACCTTGGTATAAAATCGACGGTTTAATACCTCGTGAAGACTTGCGGGAAGGGAAACCCCTTGATGCTTCTGAGTTTGCTGTCCACCTCGACAAGGTACGAGACGAAACCGCCCCTTCTGATTATAAAGAGCCAGAACGTTTTTTTGACCGTACTTATCTCACTAAATATTTAACCGACCTTGCAGCCCAAGTGGTGCGCCGTCTTTCAGGCGAGAAAACGGAAACTTCGCCAGTGTTCAATCTCGCTACCCAGTTCGGCGGCGGTAAAACTCACGCCCTGACTTTGCTTTATCACTTAGCCAAACACGGTGCAGCGGCTAACAATTGGACAGGAGTCCAGAAAATACTGCAAAAAGCGGGAATTTCATCAATACCAGAAGCTGCGATCGCTGTGTTTGTCGGTACAGAATTTGATTCTATTAAAGGACGCGGTGGTGACGACGGTACACCTCTACGCAAAACACCGTGGGGAGAAATCGCTTACCAGCTAGGCGGTGCAGAAGCTTTAGCTGTGCTTGCTGAACATGAAGCTCAATTTATTGAACCCAAAGGCGATGTCATCCGAAAATTTCTCCCCAAGGATAAACCCTGCCTGATATTAATGGATGAAATTATTAATTATGCTAGTACTTATCGCCGTAAGGGTTTTAATAACTACCTATACAACTTTATTCAAGCACTATCTGAAACAGCGAGAAGTTTAGATAATGTTGTTTTAGTGGTTTCGATTCCTGCCTCAGAGATGGAATACACCACGGAGGATGAAGCGGATGAGCAACGTTTCAAGAAAATGCTCGATCGCGTGGGCAAAGCGATAATTATGTCCGCCGAGTCAGAAACATCCGAAATTATTCGTCGCCGTTTGTTTGAATGGGAACCTGGTGCTGTCACCGCCGATGGCAGAATTCTCTTACCCAAAGATGCAATTAACACCTGCAATGAATACGCTGAGTGGGTAGTTGAACACCGACAGCAACTTCCGAGTTGGTTTCCCCTAGACAATGCTCGTGAAGCTTTTTACACCACATATCCTTTTCACCCAACAGTACTATCTGTCTTTGAGCGCAAATGGCAAGCCTTACCACGCTTCCAACGCACTAGGGGAGTGCTGCGACTTCTGGCACTTTGGGTATCAAATGCTTATCAGCAGGGTACCATTCGCGCACACCGTGATGCTTTAATTAGTTTAGGCACAGCACCACTGGATGACCCCCAATTTCGAGCAGCGGTGTTTGAACAATTAGGCGAAACCCGTTTAGAAGGTGCGGTGACAACAGATATCTGCGGCAAAAGAGATTCCCATGCAGTGCGTCTGGATGCTGAAGCTGTGGACGTAATAAAAAAACCCAGGCTGCACCGCAAAGTCACAACAACGATATTTTTTGAATCTAACGGTGGCTGTACGCGCACGGAAGCCACTGTTCCTGAAATTCGGCTAGCAGTAGCGGAACCGTCTTTGGATATTGGGAATGTGGAAACCGTTTTGGAAACACTTTCAACTGACTGCTATTATCTCTCGATTGAAAAAAACAAATACCGCTTTAGCTTGTCGCCCAATCTAAATAAAATTCTGGCAGATCGCCGTGCTAACGTCCAAGCAGCCAGAATGACCGAACGAGTCAAAGCCGAAATTCAGAAAGTTTTTGTCGCAAGTCTTGGAATTCAACTCGTTTATTTTCCCGAAAATTCCAGTGCTGTTCCCAATCGAGCAGTGCTAACAATAGCTATACTAGCGCCTGAGCATTCCATGCAAGACAGTGAAACTGTAAAATTTGTGGAAACGATGACGCGGGAGTATGGCACATCAGACCGTACTTTTAAGAGTGCCATAATTTGGGCAGTTGCTGACTCTGATGCCCAGCTACGAGAGGAAGCACGTAAGCTGCTTGCATGGGAAGACATCCGCGACGAAGAACGCGAACGACTCGACGACTCCCAGAAGCGCCAGTTGGATGAGAACCTGAAAAAAGCGGAACGTGACTTAAAAGAATGTGTTTGGCGTTCTTACAAAAATATTGCACTGCTAGGTAAAGATAACAAAATCCGCACTATAGACTTGGGCATGGTCACATCCAGCATGGCACGTACTATGGTTGAGTTGATTGTCAACCGTTTGCGTCAGGATGGGGATGTTGAAGATAGTATCAGCCCTCGCTTTATTGTACGCAACTGGTCGCCTGCATTTACAGAATGGAGTACTAAGGCTGTCCGCGATGCCTTTTTCGCTTCACCGCTGTTTCCTCGCTTGTTGAATGGGGATGGGGTAAAGGAGGCGATCGCCCGTGGTGTAAGAGATGGTATCCTCGCCTATGTTGGTAAAACTAGCACTACACACTACGAACCGTTCCAATATCAGTGTACCATCAGTTCCGCCGATATAGAAATCTCTGACGATGTATTCATCATCACCCAAGAGACTGCGGAAGCTTACAAAAAAGCCGAATTGGCTCAAGATGCTGACACACCAATCCCATCATCCCAGACTCAAACGGGGGAAACAAACACTAGCACCCCTGCTACCACAGTCAGCGTGACGACTTCTACAACTCATGTTGTCAGAGATGTTACCACTCCCTATGTCACAAACACTGCTACTCAACCAACAGAAATAACTCCCCCACCTGCTGAAGCGCAAGTGCTGAAGTGGAGTGGCGCAATTACACCTCAGAAGTGGATGAACTTCTACACAAAGGTTCTTTCTAAATTTACTACCAATAAAGATTTGAAATTGACTATAAAAGTATCCGTTTCCGTTGAGGGGAATATTTCTACTCAGAAGATTGAAGAAACTAAAGTGGCACTGCAAGAATTGGGATTGGAGGGTGATATTGAGACGGATATAAATTAAGATTCAATTAAGGGTAAGGTAAGGGTTTGTGTCAGGGGTAATTGATCATACACAAGTTTGCTAAACATCCAAACCAACGACTGTTAACTCAGGTGGATGTTCAACAACAAACTGATAATATACCTCACATTGTGCCTGCGGTGAAAGAGCTAAAGACCATTCCAATATTCCCATCTCGCCAAGTTGAATTTGTGGATTACTACGGTTGAGACGGACTTTAATTTGTTCGTTGCGGCTGATTGGTAATTGTTCAATGACTTTTAAATTTGCTTCTTGATTTTGTAAGTTAGTTATAACTATCCGATAACCATAAGTAATCCTGCGATTGTTGCCAATCAATTTTTTCTCTACCTGACGTTCTACTAAATCACGTTCAATTTTTAAACCTTCATCAATTCCTAAGTTGAGCTTAAACTCTTGCCCTGGCGCAACATTTTCTAATTGAGTTGTTCCAACAAAAGTATTATCTCGAAAAATATTCGCTTTTCCTGGTAATAGAGTGACACAATTAACAGTATTTTTCACATTTGCTTGTAGATAAGCAAAGCTAAGCAAGCGTGGTATTGCTACATACTCAAAACTACAAGGGAAATCGTCGTTAAAAATTGTCGTTTTATGAGGTGTGCCGTCACTGGGAATCTTTCCACTGCTGTTCACCTCAAAAGTGACTGTATTTCCTTGTCTAGAAACTTCTGCAACAACAGTTTCTGCAGTGACCAAATTTTCCTGTAATTGTTCGGTTTCTGATGTTGGATTATCTCCACTAGGAGGAGTAGGCATAGCTGCTAGTCTTTGCATACGCAAAAACTCTGGGGGACGCAGTACGTCAATGTACCAAGGTTCCAGTAATGGTGGTAAAGTTCCCAACCCAGGTTTTGCGGTAGACAAAGTCAGAGATACGTTCGTCCAATCTTCACCGGTACTTTGGGTGACTTCAGCGAGATAGGTAAGATTGATGGAATTGCTGCTTGTATTGACTCGCAAGTCATACAGCGGAGTCCAACTAGCGTAATTGACTACATAACAGACTTCTAGCTCAAACTCTCCAGCACCCGCAGGCTCAATCGCCACACTCAAGGTAAAACTTTGCTTGGGTGATGGTGTTTGTAGTTGTTGCCACTGTTGACGCAGAACCTGTAGCTGCTTGTCTAATTCTTGCTGTTGGACTTTGCACTCCGTTGTCGCAATAGCATACTCGCTGTACTGGCTTCCTAGAAAGTTGAGAAAATCCAAAGTTTCGCTCAAGCTAAGATTTTTCCGCGACAGACTTTGTGCAAAAGGTTCCTCTGTTTTCTCACGTAAACCTTCAATAAACTTTGACTGCAAAGCTAAAGCATCGATTTGTGCTTGCAGAAGGTTCCATTCTGCTTCTAATTGCTGGATTTGCCTTGTCAAATGGCTCAACCGTTCGGCGAAGGGTTCGCAAGAGAAGACTCGCTCTGTGCTGACTCCCAGTAGTTGTACTGCAACTTCACCTCTACCACTAACCCTGACTGACTCAGTTTCTACCGTAACTGGCAGTTGGACAATTTCTAATTCTCGTTCTTGTCCGGTTAGTGCGATAAGCTGGAGGCTTGACGCTTCCTTGATCGCACTTCGTCGTGTCACCAGGGCTTGTTCAGTATACACTATCACAGATACAATCTTGGTTTCTACTGTTTTTCGCACAGCCGATGCTTCCTTAGTTAGTCACTGTCAGTTTTCTCTGATTGTGAATGCTTTTGCTGCTTATTTAATGGTATTGGTGAACTGTCCCTTAACTAAGCGCAGTCTTAAGCCAGATATATCCTCGATGTTTGCTGAAATGGGGAATTGGTAAATATAGCAAGGAACGCTTAACGCTTAACAGGGTTGAAAATCCCGTGATGTACGTATTTTCTCATTAGTTCATGTCTTAATCTACCTGGCAACGGTTATAGTTGATGATCTCAATCCAAAGGCAGATGTTTTAGTGCTTAGAAAATGTTTTTAGCTAAGTCATTAAAAAGAAATTTATACCTCTCTAACTATTTTTGTCTGCGTGAAAAAGACTAGAATTTAGCGTTTGATCTGCAAATTGCTTTGCAGCATCTAATAGATACTCAAAATAGGTACGAGCAACGATAGAGAGTTGCTTACCAGCTAAGTAAACCATGTACCAATTCCGTTGGATGGGAAAGTATTCTACATCCAGAATGGCTAAATCTTTACTTTCTGTCACTAAAGTATGTCGAGACAAAACCGAGATTCCCAAGCCACCAGCAATTGCTTGCTTAATCGCTTCGTTGCTGCCCAGTTCCAGCTTAACCTTCACCATCACTTTCTGATCATCGAATAATTGTTGCACTGATCGCCTTGTTCCTGAACCTGGTTCGCGCATAATAAAAGGTTCATCCGCAAGACGTTCAATCGAAATATTTTTTTCCATTGCCAGAGGATGATTAGCTGGTGCTATAACGACCAAAGGGTTTTCTAAAAATGGCTGGCAATTGACATCTAAATGTTCTGGAACTTGGCTCATGATATACAAATCATCCATATTACTGCTCATACGTTCCAGAATGCCTTGATGATTTGTCACTTGCAGGGCGATATCAATTCCTGGGTAAAGTTGGCAAAATGGACCCAATAAACGTGGTATGAAGTACTTAGCTGTTGTAATGACTGCCAAGCGTAACTGTCCTTGCTTTAACCCTTTTAAATCTGCCACTTTCATTTCAAGTTGGGCAATTGTGTCGAAAATCTGCCGACAAGTGGCAAACAGTTCCCGTCCCGCTTCTGTAAGATAAAGGCGCTTTCCTACCTGCTCAAACAACGGCAACCCAACTGATTTTGTGAGTTGCTTAATTTGCATGGAAACAGTGGGTTGAGTGAGAAAGAGTTCTTCAGCGGCACGAGTAAAGCTACTGTGACGCGCCGCAGCCTCGAACACCTTCAACTGGTGCAGCGTCGCTTGGTTCAAGGGCTATTCTCCTTTAATAGTGATTTTATAGATATAAATCTAGTATCACTGAACACTTGAAATTGATATAGCTTTGCTCATCTAAAAGTTACAAGTGTTGACGCTCTGACTTTATCTAACGGCTCTTGCTGGAGATAGTTGCTTCGGAAATATAAGGCTGATGCTCTAAACATAGATAAATATCTATTAAAACTATTATCATAATGATATTTTCTTTATCATCAGGAAAAGTTATGCTTCAAAGAAGCACTCAACAGCGTAAGACACCTTCCAGCCAAGGTTACAGACCTTGATGCTAAGTAGCTCAAGTTACGAGTTATGAGTGATGAGTGATTCGTCATTTGTGAGCCCGTGGGGTAAGTCCAGCACTGCTTTGGTGGGTAACCCGAAAGAGGGTGACTGGTGAGACCAGCGCTGCACAGAGAAGTACCTTGCGCGGGTTCCCCGCGTTGTGGCAACTTCGGAGAGGGTCTCCCGACCTAGGCGACTGGCGGAGCGCGTTAGCTCCGGCCCCCTTAGGGGCTAGCGGAACCGCTCTTCGCAGTGTGCCCGCAGGGCATAAGTTCTCCCCGATAGCCATAGGGCGTGCCCCCAGGGCGAACGGACAGACCCGGAGGGTCATTTGTAAACCCAAAAGACAAAGGACTCATTATTCAAAGCCAATTTGCTTAATCAGGGAAATGTCTACACAACTGGCTACTCTTAGCTCTTAACTCTTAACTTTTTCACTGGCAGTCATTCTTCGGTCATTTTTAGAGGTAACCTGGTTAAATCTGGCAATTCTACTAACTCTGTTTCTGCGACTTGCTCCTTGATGTTGATAGGTAACTTTAACGGTTGACGTTCTTCTATCCAGCAACTTGCAACTGGCAAGGTTTGCTCTAATTCCTCCAATGGTCTTGGAATGACCATGACTGCGTTCAACTCTCCAATGCGTTCTGCTTCGTACATACCAGCTTCTACTGCCACCGCGACATTTGCCACGGATCCACGAATAATGGCTGTACACAAACCCGCACCAATTTTTTCGTAAGCTGCCAATTGGACATCGGCAGCTTTCAACATGGCATCAGCTGCTCCCACCAACGCTGGAAATCCCCTCGTTTCTACTAAACCAATAGCTTGGTTGCTCAGGCGGTTGTAGCTGTCTTGAGAAAGTGCACTCAGGCGGCTGTTGATAGGCAGTATCACTTCTAGGTTGGGATAAGGACGGGCAATTACCAAGCTAGAAACCAACTGACCAAACTGTTCAGCAGTTTGCACACCAGACTCTACCGCCAGACGTACATCAGCTATCCCACCCCTGACGATCGCAGTACAGTGACCACTGCCAATTTTCTCATATCCAATCAGGTGAACTCCAGCGGTTTTGAGCATCATATCCGCTGTGCCAACCATTGCTGGAAAACTGCGGGTAGACACTAATCCCAACGCACTTTCACTGAGTGTGTCTCGACGGCGCGATGCCTGGATATTGCTTATAGACCTTTGACTGTATGCCTCCATTTCAATTCTCCAGGGTACTCAATTGTTAGTTGCTCTTTGATTGCTGACAACTTAACAATTAACACTTATTCAGCTTCACCGTCAGATATAGGTTTGTTTAAGGATTGCTTATGGGGAAACAACGTAACTAGCAACTTTTGTATGCTTTGTTGCCCATAAATGTAACTACCGATTTGAGAGTCTTGAGTGGAAGCTGGTGGGGATAAGGAAGATGAGGAGGGAGATATGGCAGATGATTCCTCCTTGCCTGCCTGTCCTTTTTGTCTACCTGTCCCATTTTCTGACTCTGTAGTACTGGAAGTAGGGTTAGTTATGGATGATTCCTGAGTTGTTTGTTCCGTTTGTGTAGGAGATTCAGAAATACGGCGACTTGTATCTCCCAGAACAGAACCTGCGGGTAGAACTTGTCCCGGATCAACAGAACAATTAAAAATTGTTGTTGCTGCCCCAATACAAGCATTTGCCCCTATTTTACCTTTACCAACCATCAAAAAACCGGCTCCCAGGTTTGCTCCTGCTTCTACCTCTAGGGTTCCTTCATGGACTTGGAGAATTGACCCCATACCAATACAAACACCCGAACCAATAATTATTTTGCTGTTTGGAGCTGCTTGGAGTATCACACCTGGTGCAAGTACTGCACTTGGATGAATTATCACCTCGCCACTTATGTAAGAATCAAAGTCATAACTTGGGCGCAGTGGCGGCACAGACATGATATGTAACCTCGGAAGCCTTTGAATAGGAGGGAGTGAGGGAACCAGAGAGTAAGGGAGTGACAAGGCAGTGCGCCCTTGGGGGTTCCCCGCGTTGAGTGCACCTGCCGTGGAGTGAGGGAGTAAGTGAGTGGGGGAAGTTTTTCAAATATCTTCGCTCCTGTTCTCCCTTGTCCCCAGCTCTTTTTGTTTGTTTGTCCCTTTGTCTTATGGGCGTTGAATAATTGTTTCCACTATGCGGCGTTTAGCTTTTGGCTCAATACCAATAAGTCGCACGTACTCCCCTTGGTATTGATCTAAATAGTTTTCTAATGCTGCGGCGGCTTGTTGTGCAGAACGAGTCTGAATTTGCCCAGCGCTTGACCACGAATTTATGCGAAAACGTCGCTGGTCTACGTGTTCTACACTAATGTTATACCCACCATTGATGAGTTGCTGTAGCTGTTCTACTACATCGGAACTGAGGCGGTTACTGGTTGCTGTTCCTGTTGCTCTGGCAGAATAATTTACCGGCACCCCCGCTGAAGCACTGCCTGTAGACTTATAACTGTCGGATGAGCCAACTGGACCGTTAGGACGTTGGATAATGCTTTCTAATACGCGCCGTTTTGCCTTGGGGTCAATACCAATCAAGCGTACGTACTCACCTGGATGATTTTCCATACATTGTTCCAATGCGCTAACAGCTTCTCTTGTGGAAGTGACGTCAATGGACTGGCAGCTTTGCCATGAACCTGTACGGAAGCGACGCTCATCTACGTGTTCTGTACCAATTTTATAACCAGAGCCAAGGAGTTGTTGTACTTGGTCTACAGTTTCGCCACTGAGTTTACCACTACCACTGCCGTTGCTGTAGCTATTGCTGTAAGTATTATCGTTATAGCTTCTGTTTGTTTGATTGGTATGACCTTTGAAGTTAGTAGACGGATTATTTACGACTCCATCTGGGCGTTGGATAATGGTTTCTAACACGCGCCGTTTACCCTTGGGGTCAATGCCAAAAAGACGAACATACTCGCCGCTGTGACTGGTCAGACAATCTTCCAAAGCTGCGATCGCCTCACCAACTGACCTTGCTTCTATTGGTGTACAACTTTGCCAAGAGCCAGTACGGAACCGCCGCTGATCTACGTGCTCTGTACCAATTTTATACCCTTGATTTAACAGATAACGTACTTGATCGACTGTTTCAACACCCAAGCTACTTCTTGCCACGTCATTACTCCTTTCAAACCCATTATTGCTTGTATAAGATTTAGTCAATTCCTTCCGAACAGTATTTATACACATACTATCCTCAGCACAGATGTAACCAGAGCGTAATGCCTGATTAATCCCAACGACATGATGAGCAAATTGTTTATCGTTTGCTTGCACATCTGGTAAGCGATCAGCTTGCTGCTGGGTCGTTATTATTGCTCCTGAAGGTACGTATTTACCTGGTGGAATTTCCACATCTTGAATCAGAGCATGCATCATCACGATGCAACCTGCTCCTACTCTGGCGTTGAACACTGTGGAGCGAAAGCCAATGAAGCAATTATCCCCAACATAAGCTGGTCCATGAATGAGCGCCATGTGAGTAATTGATGCACTAGTGCCAATCCATACCGAGTACTCATTTTGGTCATCACCAATGACTCGACCTTGGTCCAACCCATGAACCACGACACCATCTTGAATGTTAGTGTTTTCACCTATGTGAAAGGGTGTACCTTCATCAGCTCTAATGGAAGTTCCCGGAGCAACCATTACATTTGCGCCTACAAATACATCCCCAATAATGTTGGAAAAGGGATGCACAAACGCTGTTTCATGGATGTTTGGCTCAGCTAAACTTTTTGACCACGGGGTTGGGGGTGCCGCCGTGCTGCGGACTACCATCGTTAGATTCCTCCTCTGTTCTCCTTTGTAAAAACTCATTTGTTTACAGCTAATGACCCAACGGGAAAGTCCAACGGGAGAGCCAGTTGCGCCCGCAGGAGGAGCCAGTACAGCAAGCGCGTAGTGTGGTACGAAGTGCCATAGGAGGGGAGCGTCGATTGCGAAGATCGAAGTTCCTCTGAAAGAGACACCCCCGCTCTATGGCGTTCCGCCACGCCTTACGGTGAGTCCAGCGCTGCTTTGCGGGTCTCCCTCCGGAGCCACTTCTGTGCGGGGGTTTCCCCCGTTGAAGAATGTGGCGTCAGGCGACTGGCGGAGCGCGTTAGCTCCGGCCCCCTTAGGGACTAGCGGAACCGTTCGGCACGGAGCCGTGCCCGTTAGGCGCAGCCGTGGCGTTAGCCATAGGGCTCAGGTTCTCCCCGGAGGGCTATCGCAGCGTGACGGTTAGCGCACCGGGCAAGGCAGTGCATAGGTCATCTCCGGAGGGCTTCCCGCAATCTGTCGCAGGTGGCATTTTTCCTCACTTGTATCTAGCGTTGGAAACCCTTAAAGCAGCGTGCGCTGCCCTTACCAGTCCCCAAAGCGGGGGAAACGTTGGTGCATAGCCCTGGCTCACTAATGACTCATAACTATCATGATTATCTAATACTGGTCTTTTTTGCTGTAAATCACGCGGTCTTTAACATGGACTGTATCAATTATTGCCACCACTGCTGCGTCTACTGGACGTTGTTCGTTGCCCAGAACTTGACGGGCGGCACTACCGCGACTAATAAGTACCCACTCATCTACTCCCGCACCCACACTATCAGCAGCTACCTCGTATTCAGGCAAAACTTGTCCTTCTTCATCTACTAATTGCAACAGCAGTAGCTTGACACCTCTTAGACTTGGGTCTTTTTGAGTGCTCACTACTGTGCCGCGAACTTTCGCAATTTGCATGACAGATTATGGTCTTCTGCCGAAAGGACGAATTGCGTTCACATTCTCCCGGAACTGTTCTACATCTTCTGTATAACGAATTGGCAACACATATTCCAGGTTTTCGTGAGGACGAGCAATGATGTGGGTAGACAGCACTTGTCCACCATTGACTCGCTTGACTGATTCAACCCCAGCAGCAACTGAAGCTTGTACTTCCGAAACATCTCCCCGTACAATCACGGTTACGCGACCGCTACCAATTTTTTCGTAGCCTACTAAAGTCACGCGGGCAGCTTTCACCATTGCATCTGCTGCTTCTACTACCGCAGGAAACCCCAAAGTTTCCACCATTCCTACTGCAATTGACATAAGTTTAAATCCTTTGTTTTTAAGATTTGAATACAACCAAAGCCCAATACGACAACCTCAACAATAATTTCAGATTTTTCAAGCCGTCAGCACTTGGGCTGTTGGCTGAAAGCTTGATTCCATGCAGTTGCTTTTTGCCGCTTAGTCCGACCGTTGCACTGCTGACGAAAATCCAAAATTGCTAAGTACGGAACTGCTCCACGGCTTCGGTGTAACGAATTGGCAGGACATATTCCAGGTTTTCGTGAGGACGAGCAATAATGTGAGTGGACAGTACCTCACCGCCATTCACTCTTCTAGCTGCTTCCACTCCAGCCGCAACAGAAGCTTGCACTTCAGAAACGTCTCCTCGGACAATCACAGTCACCCGAGCGCTACCGATTTTTTCATACCCTACTAGAGTAACGCGAGCGGCTTTCACCATCGCATCAGCAGCTTCAACGACTGCCGGAAACCCTTTTGTTTCAATCATTCCAACCGCAATTGGCATCGCATAACTCCCACAAATTTACTGCAATATGTACTCTCAGGTGGAAAATTTTCTACGGGGATGCTCATCTTGAGATCTAAAACCTTTCCCAAATTAAGCATAGAAAAGCTTGGCGTCCCTGACAATATAAATTACCATAATAGTTTATAATAAAATCAATTAATAAAAATTAATATTACTGGATAACGGCAATTCTGCTCAACCGAACTTCACAGATTCCTAGAGCAGACACTTCTGTTTTATAATTTTTTTATACTATCTGTAGCAAACAGGTTAATAAAGGTGCAAATTCTGCCTCAAGAGGAATGACGCAAAACTTAAGGAGTGTTAGGACAGTTCTTCCTTGGCTGTTACTCTTTGTACAGACAATCAGAATAAAGTATATAATTTTTTATTATCTACCTGCTCAAATAGATGATCAAAATCATCTATTTTTGCTGTAAAAATAAAAACAAGTAAGGATAATAAAAAAAATATTATGAATCTTATTAGATTTTTGTTTGTGTTTTAGATACAAACAATGAAATAATTAACTGTAAAAAAACAATGTTTAAAAGTAGAGAGTAGGAGAAATCATTTCCTAAAGTGAAAAAGTAATTCTTGCTCGCAGTTATAAAGGAATATTTGAATGAATCAGATTCTGTTTTCAACAAGTTGGTGTATACCTTTTTATGGGTTAATAGGTGCCCTGTTGACTTTACCGTGGGCAATAGGATTAATTCGGCGCACAGGACCAAGACCAGCCGCTTATATCAACTGGTTAATGACTTTTTTCGCTTTCCTCCACAGCTTATTCGTATTCGTTGATATTTGGAATACAGAATCACAAACTTTTTTGATTAACTGGTTCAAAGCAGGGGATTTTGACATATCCTTCGCTTTAGAAGTTTCGCCAATTACTGTAGGGACAACAGTTTTAATTACAGGGTTAAGTTTACTGGCTTTAACTTACGCCCTTGGTTACATGGAAAAAGACTGGGCGATCGCGCGTTTCTTTGGGCTGATGGGATTTTTTGAAGCAGCGCTGTGTGGCTTAGCTATCAGTGACTCTTTATTTCTCAGCTATGCCCTTCTTGAAATGTTAACTCTTTCGACTTACTTGCTGGTGGGTTTCTGGTATGCTCAACCGTTAGTCGTCACAGCAGCACGAGATGCATTTTGGACCAAGCGAGTGGGAGACTTGTTGCTGCTGATGTCAGTTGTGACGCTCTCTACCATAGCAGGTAGCTTAAACTTTTCTGACTTGTATGAATGGGCGCAGACGGCAGATTTAAATTCAACAACATCAACTTTATTAGGTTTAGGGCTGATTGCAGGACCTGCAGGTAAATGCGCTCAATTTCCGCTACATTTGTGGTTAGATGAGGCGATGGAAGGTCCCAACCCAGCTTCAGTGATGCGAAACTCCTTGGTGGTGGCTGGTGGGGCGTATGTGTTGTTTAAACTACAACCAATTTTAGCGCTGTCGCCAGTCGCATTAAATGCTTTAATCATCATGGGTACAGTCACCGCAATTGGTGCATCGTTAGTGGCGCTGGCTCAAATTGACATCAAACGAGCAATGTCTCACTCCACAAGTGCATACATGGGGTTAGCGTTTTTGGCAGTTGGGATGCAGCAAGGAGGAGTTGCTTTGATGCTGCTACTAACTCATGCCATTGCCAAAGCACTCTTATTTATGAGTTCTGGAGCAGTTATATTTACGACCAATACTCAAGATTTAACCGAAATGGGGGGTCTGTGGTCAAGGATGCCAGCAACCACCACAGCTTTTGTTGTCGGTTCTGCTGGAATGGTGACACTGCTACCACTAGGAAGCTTTTGGGCAATGTTAGGATGGGCTGATGGCTTGGCTTTGGTTAGCCCTTGGGTTGTTGGTGTGTTAGTGGTGGTCAATAGTTTGACGGCATTAAATTTGACACGCCTATTTCGCTTAATATTTTGGGGTCAACCACAACCAAAGACCCGTCGCACTCCAGAAGTAGGTTGGCAGATGGCATTGCCAATGGTAACGCTGACGGTAATGACTTTGTTATTACCCCTGATGCTACAACAATGGTATCTCTTACCTGATTGGGAAAGTATAAATTGGATTGTCGTGACATTGTTAGTATCCTCTGGAGCGCTGGGGATAGGGGTAGGGTCTAACATCTATCTGCACAAAGCTTGGTCGAGATCTAGAGTTCTTACTTGGAGATTTTTGCAAGACTTGTTAGGTTATGACTTTTACATTGACCGACTTTATCATGTGACAGTCGTTAGTATAGTCGCGGTGCTTTCTAAAATTTCAGCATGGAGCGATCGCTATCTGGTAGATGGTTTCATTAACTTAATTGGGTTTGCAACAATTTTTGGTGGACAAACCTTAAAGTACAGCATTTCTGGTCGTTCTCAAGGATACCTGTTGACCATTCTTGTAGGCGTTAGTCTCCTAGGTTTTCTCGTCAGCTGGTCATTAGGCTTACTGAATATCTTGCCATTCTAATCCCTTGTTCTGTGTTCACCTTACCTACTTGTTGCCTATGCTCAGTATTTTGCTTTTGGTATCGTTGCTAGGTGCGGCTTTACTCGGTTTCTTGCCTTTTGGCATGACAGCAAAACTTTCTCGTAGAGTCGCTTTGGTTGTTGCGAGTATCGCTTTCTTGTGGACTATAGTCATTTCAAGCCAGTTTAATCCTGGAGAAATGAATAAACAGTTCACCGAATTCCTACCTTGGATAGATGCGTTAGGATTAAATTATTCTCTTGGAATAGATGGTCTGTCATTACCGTTGCTGCTATTAAATGGCTTGTTGACTTGGATCGCCATTGACAGCACTGACGAAAATATTGCGCGTCCTCGATTTTATTACAGTTTGCTCCTGCTGTTAAACGCTGGCGTGACTGGAGCCTTTATGGCACAGGATCTACTGCTATTTTTCTTGTTTTACGAAATTGAACTGATTCCCCTGTATTTTCTGATTGCGATTTGGGGTGGTGAACGGCGCGGCTATGCAGCGACTAAATTTTTGATTTACACCGCTGTTTCCGGGATAATGATTTTAGCAAGTTTTCTGGGCATGGTTTGGCTGAGTGGATCTTCTAGCTTTGCTTTGGATGCCTTGAATACGAGCGTTTTGTCTGTAGAGACACAAGTCTTACTCTTGCTGGGAATATTAATTGGTTTTGGCATCAAAATTCCCTTAGTTCCTCTGCATACTTGGTTACCAGATGCTCACGTTGAGGCTTCCACACCAATTTCTGTACTATTGGCTGGGGTACTGTTGAAGTTGGGAACTTACGGCTTACTCCGGTTTGGGATGAACTTGTTGCCGAATGGTTGGAGTTATGTCGCTCCCGTTTTAGCAACGTGGGCAGTTATCAGCGTGCTGTATGGTGCATCGTGTGCGATCGCCCAAAACGACATGAAAAAAATGGTAGCATACAGTTCCATTGGACACATGGGCTTTGTGCTTTTAGCCGCCGCAGCTGCAACACCTTTGAGTGTCTTGGGATGCATCATGCAAATGATTAGTCACGGCTTGATTTCAGCCCTGCTGTTTTTATTGGTAGGGATTGTGTATAAAAAAACAGGTACCCGTGATTTAGGAGTTCTTCAGGGACTTCTCAACCCAGAACGGGGTATGCCTGTGATTGGAAGCTTGATGGTTTTGGGAGTGATGGCTAGCGCGGGTATACCGGGAATGGTGGGATTTATTTCCGAATTTATCATTTTTCGGGGCAGTTTCGCAGTTTTCCCAGTCCAAACTCTGTTAGCTATGATAGGTACTGGCCTAACTGCTGTTTACTTCTTAATTCTCATGAACCGTGGCTTTTTCGGGCGTTTGTCTGCACAAGTCGTCAATTTGCCACGTGTCTCTTGGGGCGAGCGTATTCCTGCTGTCGTTTTAGCTGTGCTGATTGTAATTTTTGGAATCCAACCCAATTGGCTTGTGCGTTGGACTGAACCGACAATGACGACGATGGTTAATATACCAACTCCAGTGGCAACAGTATCGTTTGTTAAGGAAAAAACCAAAACTTAAAAGACTGTTCTTAGGTTTGTAAGATGTGCCCAAATACATACTACAAACCTAACTTTTAATATGTATTTTAAGTAGGAGATATAGCAATGGTAAACATAAAAGATAAACCTGTTGACTATCCATTATTTGAATATATCGAGCGATTAGAGTCAGGAGGGGCATTACTTCCTGATACCGAAGAAAATCTGATAGAAGTCGTCGGTATTCTGAAAAGTTACGGCATCGTTTTAGATGCTTACTCTAAAAATCTCATTTATGTTGCTGAACATCAATTTTTAGTATTTTTCCAATTTTGGAAATACTTTAATGGAGACTTTTCTTTTAAGAAACTATTTCGGCATTGGTGGCATGACAGAATAAATTTTGAATATGCCGAATATTGCATGAAAGGCATGATATGGCATGGTGGCGGTGGATTGGATCAATACTTAGATTCAAAAGAATTTGAAGAAAGAGCACAAGCTGTTATTGCAGCAAAATTTAAAAATAATCCTATCATCAAGGGAGTTAACCAACTTTTCCCTGATTTCTTAACAGAACAATTGCGTCTCAGTTCTTACTCCACGGGTTTAGGTCAATTTTGGCGTGTGATGGCTGATATTTTCCTCACTTTATCAGACCGTTATGATCAAGGTGAAATCAAATGTATTCCTGATGTTGTAGAACACGTCAAAGCAGGTTTGGTAGCAGATGCCAATAAGCCTATTACCTACGCCGTTAAAATTCGGGATAAAGTTTACGATATCATTCCTAAATCTGCTGGTTTGACATTTCTTGCAGATACAGCAATCCCTTATGTAGAAGCAGTTTTCTTCCGGGGAACAGCTTTTCATGGCACAGTTTCATATAACGCCCAAGCTTATCAAATTCCCGCAGATCAATCTCGATTTCAATATGGTGCTTTGTATGCCGATCCTTTACCAATTGGCGGTGCGGGTATTCCTCCTACTTTGTTGATGCAAGATATGCGTCATTATCTTCCAGATTATTTGCACGAAGTTTATCAGCGCAGTCGTCGGGGAGAAGATGATTTGCGAGTTCAAATTTGTATCAGTTTTCAAAAGTCGATGTTCTGTGTGACTACAGCGACGATTTTAGGACTTATGCCTCATCCAGTGGATACTCAAAATCCAGATGAGCAAAAAATGAATCGAGTCTTTCTGCAAAAGTGGCTTGATAGGTTAAAGACTTCGCGTTTGGAACAGGTGAACGATCAGTCTAATTTTTGTCTTATCTCTGTACCTAAGATGATGTAGATGGCAAGATTTGGGTTTAGAGTTTTGGAACTGCAGATGAACGCAGATAATTTATCTGTGTTTGTCTGTGTTTCTTTTAGGAAAGGGCTATGCATTCTTTAATCTGTGTCTGATAGTTGGGTGCAAGTTATAAAACAATACGGTTTAGTTAGAGCTAAAAACCTTAAATCGTAGCGGACATTTTTGGGATGCTTGGTGTCCAGAGTCTGAAATATTAAGAATATACAATTAATTCAATCCAGTAAATAGAGTGATCCGCCAAAAGCGTGGGTTTTTTGTTGGAAAGGAACCGTGGTTCCTTGTAAAAACCAAGCATTCTTGCCGAGGTGCATAAGCCGATCGCACTTGCCGCTAATTAATGATATAAGGACTATTTCTGAGGTGGCTAATGGATAGTTTGCATAAAAAGCTTGTCGATTGGGGTAAACCTTTGGCTGTTGGGCGAAAGCTGCTGATGCCAACTGCTATTTTACTTGCCCTAATAGGAATGCTCGCAGCTTTTGCAAACTTATATCCCTTTGAAGGGATTGGCGAGTGGACTGGCATTGGGAAAAACTCAAATAAATCAGAAACTATAGAAGCGGAATTTAATCCCAAAACAAAAGAAATTATTAAGTTGACGTATAGAACCCATTTGACATCTTTACATTTCTGGATTAAAGTACTCACGCCCCTTTAATCCAATGCTGATGGCATATTCTAGCGACCTCACTGACTCTGAATGGACAATTCTTGAACCCCTGTTGTTCCAGAGATTACCCAAAAAGAAACGGACAAGACCGTCTAATTGGACAAACAGAGAAATTCTCAATGGCATCCTCTATCAACTTAAGAATGGGTGCAACTGGTCTGATTTGCCCCTCGACTTTCCGCCTTATTCAACCGTCTATTGGCACTACAAGCAGTGGCGAGCAGCAGGTGTGTTTGAAACACTGATGAACACACTACATGAGCAGGTGAGAGAACAGATAAAAAAAAACCGAGGTGGACAACCTTGATCATCATTGACTCTCAAGCAGTCAAGAACACCTGCAATGCCAGTGTGGACTCGAAGGGCTTTTGTTTCTACAAATCAACCAACGGGATTAAAAGGCATCTAGCCGTTGATATCCTGGGGTTTCCCTTCTTTACCCATTGCACTAAAGCAAACATTACAGATGATGCTGGATTGATTGAGATGTTAACACTAAACATCGACTACTTTAGGTCGAAACCAGTCAATATTCCCAAGATTACCATCCTTCTTGATCATGGTTATCACATCGACTACTTGATTGAGGAATAAGAGTTGGTGTATCCCCAAATCATGGCGAAGATCCAGTTTGAGCTTTCAAAAAAGCCCTCTAAACAGGAGAAGCGGGCACAAGGCAAATCTGGATTTGTGCCAGCAGTCGCTCGTTGGGTGATTGAACGATCAAATGCTTGGATGGAGCGGTGTAAGAGTCTAGTTAAGAATTTTGAGCGAACGTTGTCTCATGCGACGACCAAGATCAACCTCTGCTTTGTCAGACTGATGCTCAAGCGGCTTGCATCTTCTTCTTAAGATCTCAAATGGGCTCTATAAGGAAACCGAGAACTTTCAATCTGCCAAGACATTGTGGGATTGGTTGCTGTTTGGTGGTGCGATCGCTATTCCTTTTGCAATATTTTATTTTGAGCGAAGGGAACAGAGGCGATCTGAGAAGCGTACCGACGAGGAAAGAGAAATAAGTAGCTCAAGCTAATTAAACGTGAAATGTCATTGCGAGTGGAACGCAGTGGAACGAAGCAATCGCAAGAATCGTATCTTATGTTTTTTTATGTTGACCTACTTAGCAGACAACAATTTACGTGAGCAGGCACTAGAAGCATATATGGACCGAATGTCAGAGCTATTGATTGATAAGCAGTGAAAAGAGCTAATTAGTAAAAAACTAGAACAAGAAAACCTTGAAAGCCTGTTGATATCAGTGTAGGCGATCGCTCCAGTCAAGAAAAGCTAATTCTTCATACTTTCACAACCTTTAGAGTTCTCAAACTTGTATCAGCACAACCGCTGATAAATCCACCCAACTCCTGAATATGTTGTAAATACTCTAAAGCATATGGGGAAATAACTTCTCCAGGCATCAAGATGGGAATTCCTGGTGGATATGGACAAATAATTTCCGCACAAATGCGTTCTGAGGTTTCTTTGAATGGTAAGGTTTCTGTAGGAGCAAAAAAAGCTTCACGAGGTGAAAGATGTATGGAATTTCCTGTGATACTAAACAAATCCTTGCTTTCCCTCATTAATAAAGAGTAGGCAGGAGATGAAGTTTTTCGATACTCTTTACTGAGGGTAGTAAAAGCTTGCACAAGTTGTTCAATATCTTTTTGGGTGTTACCTAAACTGATGATGAAAGTCAGATGTTGTAGTGATGAAAATTCAGCCGTAACACTCAGCTTGTCATTAAGAATTTCCTCCGCTTCAAAGCCAGTCAAACCTAAGCCAGAAACAGTGACGGTTAATCGGGTTTTATCTAAAGCAACAAAACCAGGTGATGTCTCATTAACAGGGATTTCCAAAACCGATAAACCGCGAATTTGGTTGATACGAGTTCTCGCTTCTTGGGCTAGTTCCAATGTGCGAGACATCAACTCTTCACCATAAAGCGCCATCTGTTGACGCGCTGCATCCAGAGAAGCTAAGAGTAAATAACTAGGACTCGTGGATTGTACGAGTTGTAAAGCTTTATTAATACGGTCAATATCTATCCTGTTGCCTTGAACATGCAACATTGATGCTTGAGTCAATGCGCCTAGTACTTTATGTATGGATTGTACGCTGATGTCAGCACCTGCGGCTAAAGCTGGAGTGGGTAGTTGGAGATGAAAGGCGAAATGTACACCATGTGCTTCATCCACAATTAAGGGGATGTTATGTTGGTGGGTGAGAGAAGCTATCGCCCTCACATCTCCACACACACCGTAGTATGTGGGGTAAACCATAAATACTGCTTTCGCATCAGGATGCTGTTCTAAGGCAGCTTGTACAGCCGTGGGAGTGATACTGTGAGCAATATCTAAAATTGGATCATATTCTGGATGGATAAAAATTGGGATAGCGCCGGAGAGAATTAAACTTGCGATCGCACAAGAATGAACATTCCGAGGCAAAATGATTTTATCTCCTGTATTGCAAGTTGCAAGAATTGCCGCTTCAATTCCACAGGTAGAACCATTGACAAGAAACCAAGTTTGTGAAGCGCCAAAAGCTTCAGCCGCTAGCTGCTGCGCTTGCTGAATAACGCCATTTGGTGCAAAAAGGTTGTCTAATTCTGCTAATTCTGGCAAGTCAGCACGAAACACTGCTTTGCCAAAAACATCAGTTAAGGATTTGGAAATCCCTTGTCCTCGTTTGTGTCCTGGGGTGTAAAAAGGAGCATGAGGACGTTCTGCAGTGGCTTTTAAGGAGTCTAATAAAGGTATTTGGTTTTGATTGAGCATTTTGACATTTTTTATAGATGTAACCAAATGTGGCAATCATGATAGAACCAAAGCATAGTTAGGAATAGCCATATCGGAAGATGTCGCCAGCATCTGTTGTCATCTAGGTTAGTAAAAGTCGAACGATTTCAGTGAACATACCATGATTTATCCCAATCCTGGATCCTTACCCGAACCACAAACTCCAAATCCATTACCAAATCCACTACCAAATCCTGAACCGTCACCAGAACCAAGAATTCCCCAGCCCATACCATCACCAGTTCCAGAACCAGTTCCAGCACCAGTTCCAGAACCAGTTCCTACTCCCATTCCGCAACCAGTTCCAGCACCTATTCCCCAACCAGTTCCAGCACCTGTTTGAAACTCCTTGCCAGTAGTTTTGTTTTAAGATAGCGTTTGGTACCAAATCCAGAATTTTAAATCTAAGATGCTACGAGCCGGAATTGTCGGACTCCCCAACGTTGGAAAATCGACTTTGTTTAATGCCGTGGTTGCCAATGCCAAGGCAGAAGCAGCCAACTTCCCTTTCTGTACTATAGAACCGAACGTCGGTGTTGTCTCTGTGCCGGATGAACGGTTAAATGTTTTATCGAAGATTTCTTCCTCAAAACAAATTGTTCCGGCGCGTGTTGAGTTTGTAGATATTGCCGGTTTGGTTAAAGGTGCAAGTCAAGGTGAGGGACTAGGTAACCAATTTCTCTCCCACATCCGGGAAGTTGATGCAATTGTTCATGTCGTGCGATGTTTCGAGAATGATGATATCATTCACGTTGCTGGTTCAGTTGAGCCAGCACGAGATATTGAAATCATCAATTTAGAGCTTGGTTTAGCCGATTTAGCACAAATTGAACGGCGGATTGAACGCACCCGCAAACAAGCTCGTACTAGTAAAGAAGGACAGATTGAATTAGCTTTGCTGGAAAAATTAGCTGCTGCATTAAATGAAGGGAAATCAGTACGGCAAGTTAGTTTGACTGAAGAAGAAGCCGAGATTATTAAACCACTAGAACTGCTTACCAATAAACCAATCATTTATGGTGCCAATGTGTCTGAAGATGAATTGGCAACGGGTAATGAATACGTAGAAAAAGTGCGAAAAATTGCATCAACTGAAAATGCACAAGTTGTCGTCGTTTCTGCCCAAGTTGAATCGGAATTAGTTGAATTACCAGAGGAAGAACGATCTGAATTCTTGGCCTCTTTGGGTGTAGAAGAAGGCGGTTTAAAATCTTTAATTCGCGCTACTTACACTCTGTTAGGTTTGCGTACTTACTTCACCACAGGAGAAAAGGAAACTCGTGCTTGGACGATCACAGCAGGAATGTCAGCACCACAAGCAGCCGGTGTGATTCACAGCGATTTTGAACGAGGATTTATTCGGGCAGAGACTGTTGCTTATAAGGATTTAGCCACAGCAGGTTCAATGAATGCTGCCAAGGAAAAAGGGCAAGTACGCAGTGAAGGAAAAGATTATGTCGTCCAAGAAGGCGATGTGATGTTATTCCGATTTAATGTGTGATTTTGTTGAAATTAAAGTAAATATAAACCCGGTTTCTTCAAGAAACTGGGTTTATTAATTAGGCTTGAGAACTAACTCCATATATATCCTAGACGTCAGTCATTATCAAATAAATAACAAAATAACATGCTTGAAATTCCAGTTATTGACTTTTCTCCCTTCACCACTGGTAAAGCAACAGGGAAACAAACTGTCGTTCAACAAATCTATCAAGCGTGCCATGAAATAGGATTCATGTACTTAAAAAATACAAACATATCACATAACTTAATTAACCAAGTACTTAAACAAAGCAAAGACTTCTTTGATTTACCTTTAACAGTAAAGCAACAGTTAGCTTGGACTAATGAATTTAGCAATCAAGGTTACGTTGGTTTTGAAAGAGAACGGCTTAACCCCAACAACCCAGGAGACTTGAAAGAGGCGTTTAATATTGGTAAACAAAAGCTAACAGATATAGATGTAACACATAGATTATCTTCTCCTGCAAAAAACCCTCATATTCTCAACTTTTACCAAGCTTGTACAGAACTTGCTAACAAGGTGTTGCAAGCGATCGCTTTGGCTTTAGAATTACCAGAAGATTTTTTTGCCACAAACCATAACCAGCAAAATCATACTTTGCGACTGCTGCACTATCCATCTTTATCCCAGACACCCAAACTACGACAAGTTCGCGCTGGTGAACACTCCGACTATGGCAGCATTACCTTGTTATTTCAAGATGAAGTTGGGGGCTTGGAAGTACGAACAGTATCAGGAAAGTGGATTGCAGCTTCACCAATTCCTCATACTATCATTGTCAACACTGGCGATTTAATGGAACGCTGGACAAATCACGTGTTTTGCTCAACCAAGCATCGAGTGATGATTCCAAATGATGATACACTCAAGCAGTCAAGGTATTCTGTAGCATTTTTCTGTCATCCTAATGACAATACAGAAATTGTTTGTTTAGAAAGCTGTCAAAGGGATAAATCACCTATTTATCCCCCTATTCTTGCAGGAGAATATCTTTTGAGCCGTTTACAGGCAAGCTATTAAGCGGTTCTTGAATAACACCTACCACCTGACAAAACGTCCGCCTTATTTCCTCCTTCTCACTCTATCAGTTCGCCCATATTAAAATCTATTCTTATCCAACCTTTGAGTCTTCGTAAATTGTCGAAAATGAGCAAGGGAATCTGCCAGTGATGTACCATCAGGAAGGGTAAGGGATCACTCACCTCAAAAATTGCTTCTTTCCCTCGCAAAATGTTTGCTACCCAAGTTTGCAGTTGCTTAAACGATCTAATCTCATTCAGCCGCCAAACTTCGTGGTACAGCCAATAGGTTGGCTTACTATCAGCAAGAGGCTGCAAAGATTCAGCCAGAGGTTCTTTACCAAGATAGGCATCCGCTACTCCTGGATGATTGTAAAACATAGTAATGGCGGAGTGAGTACGGGGGTTACACTCAATCGCGTAAACAATTCCGTCTTCTGCCTGGATGAAGTCAAACGAAAGTTGCCCGGTTTTTCCGAGTTCTTTGGTAAAATGACTCGCCCATTCCATTATTTCTAGCTGATCAACGTTTTCGTAGTTGACTTGAAAGGCGGATGACTCACAGCAGCAGTACATTCTTGACTCTCCATCTCGTGCGGTAGTGTGAGTGCAGTATTCCTTTCCAGGGATGAATTCCTGCATAATCCAGGGGTTTTCCTCACTGATAGGCAGACTCTTGACAAATGCTGCTGTTTCTGATTGTGTATTGCAAGGTAGCTTGGTAAGATTCAAGCGACGTATTTGATCGTAGGGGATGCTTTTAAGAATGTATTTGCGCTTCTCCTGAGAAAAGTCAAAGTTGATGACTTGTTCGGGATCGGTAATTTTGAAAGATTTGGGGACTGATAAACCGAACGATCGCGCTGTTTCAGCAAAGGCAAACTTGTCATCCAGAATCTTGGTGACATCAGCATCAAAGTGGAAAAACTCTACATCGTCTGGTAATGGTGGCTTGCCGTGAGAGTCATAGTGGATGACGGAAAAAATGGCTACGGGGATAAAAAAGTCGATCTTTTCTTTTTTGGCGATCGCGTGTAGGGTTTCAACGTAGCCTTCTAAGTCTTTGCTTGGATCGGGAACGGTATAAAAGCCTGCAACAGAGTTAGAATATTTATTACCGCTTGGCCAGAATTTCTCGATGTCAATTATAATAACCCGATGCCCTGCAGCATGAAATGAACGCGCTAGCTGAAGAGTTTTCGTCATTCTCGCGCCAGCGATCAAGATATTTTTGGAATTGGGGTTGACAACAATTGACTTGCCAAATGGTTGCTTGAGAAAATTCCACAATAGTGAAGTCAAAACGACGATGCAGTTTAAGGGAAATGCGATCGCCAGTAATACAAGAGTGCCCAAGTTTTGGAACACTATAAAAATCTGCTCCTTCATAATTATAATTGTGACATGATAGTGGAATCTGTGGCTGGTAGTTTATAAAAATGAAGTGGACAAACAGATGCGATCCTGCCAGTAAACTTACTATCACTTAGGGGTTGCAGAGATAGAGGTTTTATATTTTACATCTTCTCCAAACTGTATGAGTTTCCCGATGTTAAAATCAATCCTCACCCAAGTTTTTAAGGAGCGCAAACTATCGAGTAATAGTAAAGGAATGTGCCAGTGATGTACCATTAAGAACGGTAGTGGATCGTTAACTTCAAAGATTGCATCCTTTCCTCGCCTAATATTTTTAAACCACTTTTGCAACTGCTTTAATGATCTAATTTCATTAAGTCTCCAAAGTTCGTGATAAAGCCAATAAGTAGGCTTACTATCACTCAAAGGTTGCAGAGGTTCAGCTGAAGGCTCTTTACTAAGATAGGCATCGGCTAAACCAGGGTGGTTGTAATACATTGTAATCGCAGAGTGAGCCCGAGCGTTGCACTCGATCGCATAAATCGTCCCATCTTCCGCCTGAATGAAGTCAAAACAAAGTTGTCCAGTCAGTTGTAGTTCTTTAACAAAATGACTCACCCACTTTTGAATTTCTGGGTGTTCAAAGTTTTCGTAATTGACTTGAAAAGCAGATGATTCACAGCAACAGTGTACCGTTAATTCACCGTTTCTCACTGTATCGTGAGTACAGTATTCTGTTCCGGGAATAAACTCTTGCAATATCCAAGGGTTATCTTCACTAATTGGCTTACTTTTAACATAAAGCGCCATTTTGTCGGGACAATCCATTGGTAGCTTAGTTAAATCCAAGCGTAAAACAGAGTCATAAACAATACTTTTGAGAATGTACTTGTGCTTTTCGTTGGAAAAGTCGAATTTAAGAACTTGTTCGGGATCTGTAATTAAGAAGGTTTTCGGGACAGATAGCGAGAGTGAGCGTGCTTTTTGGGCAAACGTAAACTTGTTATCCAGCATACTCATTGTATCAGCATCGAAGTGGAAATTCTCGCAATAGCCTGATAAAACGGGCTTACGCTCGGAGTCAAAGTAGCTGGCAGCAAAAATGCCTACCGGGACAAAAAAGTCTATGTTTTCTTTTTTGGCGATCGCACGCACGGCTTGAGTATAGCCCTCCTTGTCTTCGTGCGAGTCCGGAACTGTGTAAAATCTAGACACAGAGTTAGAAAATCGATAACCACTGAACCAGTATTTGTCCAGATCGAATAAAATGACTCGATGCCCCGCCGCATGAAATGATCGCGCCAGCTGAAGGGTTTTGGTCATTCTACCACCACCGATCAAGATATTTCTCGGATTCTCGTTTAAAACCACTTGTTTGCTAAACCGTCGGCTGAAAAAATTCCACAGCAGCGATGCGAGTACGACGGTGCAGTTAAAGGGAAATGCGATCGCCAGTAATGCAAGAGTGCCCAAGTTTTGGAACATTGCAAAAATCTGTTCTCTCATAGTTGTAATTGTGACATGATAGCGGAACCAGTGGCTGGTGGCGAGTCAGAGGTTAAGCGGACAAACAGATGCGCTCCTTGCCTTGTTAAGACGACGATGCAGTTGAAGGGAAATGCGATCGCCTCCCCATTTTTGGCTCGCTCCTCTGGCTGCTTCTAGCTTGTGGAGTTTTTCTAATGCTGGTCCCAATTCTACACGAATTTTGCAACTGGGGCGCTCGCAAAACGTCGAACACTCAAGTAATACCATGTCCGCCTAATTAGTTATAATTCGGTGCATCTGTGCCAAAACCTGAAAACTCTTTCTCCGGTGCTCCCTACCCCCTGCTCCCCAAGAGCCTTAATGATAAGTCTTTAACCGGACACGATATAATATCAAATCCGTTTGTATCGGAATTATTTTTCCTTCCTCTTTCTCTGTGTCCTCTGCGCCTCTGCGGTTTTTTTATCACTCAGATGCTACCGGATTTGATATAACTCCCAAGCGGTTATTGAATAAACTTCTTGCAAAAGTCAAATTTCTGAAAATCAAACCACAGATATGCACAGATAAATTATTTGCGTTCATCTGCGGTTGTAAATTCATTGATCATATTTGCAAGAAATCTCATAGTTGAAGTATATCTAAAGGCATACAGAACGCACAACTCAGAATCAATTCTCGCTTACCGAGTTCTGCGTTCTGAATTGCTTTAGAAGGTGAAAGTGGTGCGGAGTACGCCTACAGTTGTTGTATCGTTTCTACTATTTCCTTCAGGATTGAACAAAACAAATGCTCCAGGAGTAATGCTGATATTGTCACTCACTTTAAAACGATAGTAAGCTTCTAAATGATAAGGAACAGCCCGCCGCTCACCATCAGGAGTCAGTCTAGCATCACCATCTGCAGAAGTCCGATAAAGTGGCTGTCCAAAAATAAGCCCCGCATTGTTTCCTGGTTTAAATAAATCATTAAAGTGCAATCCAACCATCCAACTTGTGAAGGTGGTAGAAGCATTAACACGCCCAGAAGAATCATCAACAAACATTGCTGCACCGTAGCCAGAGAAAGCAACTTTTGGAGACAAACGCCAAGTTACTGTACCGCCAACAGAGTTTAGTTCAACAGGTATTCCCAATGGAACACCAGCCAAAGCACCAATCTCACTACTGATTAATCCTGTACCCAGGAAGTTGATTTCGTGATAGCTGTGGGCATAGTTTAGAGCAAGATCTATGGAACTACTTGGTCTAAAGGTTACTTGTGTTGCGATAACACTACTACCCCCAAAGACGCCTGCTCCCAAGGGTGTGCCAGAAACTCCCGGCAGGATATCTGCGGCTGAAGTAGGAATATTTGCATTTACACTGCCATACAAAGCTCTCACATCGAACTGCTTTGATATGTCAAAAATGAATCCCGCAGCCGATGCCAAACCAGTTCCCGAAGTACCACCGGAGACACGTACCACGGGGTTCAAACCTGCAAAGCGAGAAATCGCTTCTTGTCCTTCACCAGAAAAAGGTATGATGCTAGGAAAGGCATCCGACACTTCCGCTGCAGTCCCAGCAAACAAAGTTAATTTTTTAGCGACGGGAAAGATATAAAGCAGCTTATAAAGCTCAATGTCATTGCTACCAGTGCTCGACAAAGTTTTAGGATCAATGCCAGGAAATTGTGGTTCAAAACCGACACGAGCGCTACTAGAACTCAGTATAGGCGAAGCTAAGCCCAAAGATTCTTGAATGCTACCACTACCAGTTAAACCGCCTGAAAAGTTATAAGCTTGCAAACCAGTAATTAGTGAGTCTTTGCCTGTGAAGCTCGTGGTGAGATTCAACCGCACTCTATTTGTGAGGATGATATTTGGATCTTTCCTACCAGGAGCGCCTCCCGTGGCACCAATGCCTGCTATAATGATCTCACCACTCAGTTTAGTGGTTGTAGAAAACTGATTAGCTTGCAATTCGGCTGTGCGAGCTTCTAAAACATCTACCCGACCTCGCAGTGTCGCCAGTTCTGCGGCGAATTCTTGTTGCAGTCTCTGCAAGGTGGCTAAATCCTCTCTTCTTACCAAATCAGCAGTCGCAGTGGCAACAAGTTCGTTGACTCGATTGAGACAGGCGTTTAAGCCAGCAGCAAATTCATAGCGAGTCATCGCGCGATTGCCTCGATAAGTGCCATTCGGATACCCAGCAATACAACCGTAACGCTCAACTAGAGATTGCAGTGCTTGAAACGCCCAGTCCGTAGGCTGTACATCAGATAATTGCGATACAGATGTGACTTGTGCTATCACATTTGATGCAGGGACTCGATTTGGAAATTTTGCAGTTAGCCCTAAATTGTTGCTTTCCTGCTTCTGATTCAAAGTAGGTGAACCTTGTTGTTTGCTATCCGTAGATACAACGAATTTTCTCTGACTCTGGCTGTCTTTTAGTGTGTCATTAACACTACTTGTACTTTCAGTTACAGTACTGCTGTTTTGTGATAGTTGTTCTACCGTGTAATTGATTTTAGATGTGTTATTAGCAATATCTGGATTCGGTATTACTTGTGCAGATAATGGTCTGGCAATTAAACATAGAAAACTGGCTCCGCTGGCAGAAGCTAGTAAAAATCTTCTCATGGCAACCCCCACACACTGAAATAGAGAAATTTAGACTGCGATCTAAAAAAAACAATCGTTAAGTAAACTTAAGGCAAAAATTGCAACACGGTATTGCTTATTTTGCCTTTCTTGTCCCTCAAAAAAAGTTTTCTTTTAGTGAACTTACCAATCAATTTATGAGTAATTATCGCAAGTGTTTAATTATCATAAATCTATTTATGTCAAAAATAGATATAACCTGTTATTTGTAATTTTTATAATTATCATTTGATCAAGTCTTGTCCCATTTATGATAATGGGAAAGTTTGTATTACAAATTACAAAATCTGACTATACCTACTTCACACAAAAGTTTACTGTATGTTTGCGGTATTTTTTTGATATGAATTGTATATTATTTGTAAATTTTTATCAAATTTTGAGAAATCTTTAAATAATTCTAGATTAAAAAACCTAGTGTTTTTACTATAACGAAAGTTTAAAAGATAACCTATGCTTCAGACAGAGGGATAGGGTGAAGATCTTTTTATCATTTTTTGATACAGAGGTAGATTTTATGTAGCTTTCGTAAAAGTAGCCTGAGAATTACGGAATCGCGATAGTTCCTTTTGTATCTCTGATCAAGAGTCTCGCAACACAGAGAAGCAAACTAAATATTAAGAGGATTTTATGAAGCAATATCTGAGATTTGCCAAGCGGTTTGGGCTACTGTTTACTCCCTTGGTAGCGACTTCTGTGCTTTTCACCTCACCCAGTCAAGCTGCTACTTTTGCTTTTTCTGATGGAGAATTAAATTTGACAGATTTCAATGGAATTCTTTCCACAGAATTTAACAGCCGCAATCATGGTGAGACTGAAGGTATTGCTATGGGTAAGAATAGTTTTGTAAGCTTGGAAAATTATCTAACCGTAGAAACGTCAGATTCTCCACTAAGAGCATTTACTGATGTTGCTAGTACAGTGAGTGGTGAAGGTAGAAACTACACAGGAGTTGTACAAAGCGATTCGGAAATTGTTGCTAATTTTGATATAGATGCTGGTAAAACCTTTTCTTTCAATTTCTCCTCTTTTCTAAATTTAGGGACACAAATAGATGCATCTCCAGTAGAGAATGCTCAAGCAAAAGGCGATATTGCCTTTTATCTGTTCGATACTTCAGATATACCAGAAGAAACTCTTTCTGACATTCTTATTGATTTATTAGACAATCCAGACAGCATCAAGAAAAGTCCGCTTTCTTTCTTTTCTATTAGTGGAAATATCAATACTCTTGGGAATGATTCTTTGAGCTATCAGAATAGTTCAGATATTACCTTAACCGAGAATTATAAAGAAACTGATTTTGAAGGAAATGAAGAATACACTCTGGCTGAGTATCAGGGCTTTTTCCAACGCTATTTTGAAAAACAAACAAATCTTACTTTGATTGCGACTAGGAGAAGTCAGGCAAGAGTGACAGCACCTGAACCTTCAACGAGTTTAGCTTTAGTACTATTTTTGGGATTACTAGCTATAGCTAAAAAAGGTAGATTTAGAGCAAAGATTTTAAAGGACTCTTCAGGAATGAAGATGGTTAAATTGTAGATATAAATGACGTCAAGCTCTATACTAACAAATTTGCAAAGAGGTTTTTTTCATGGCTACTCCAAACACAGTTACTTCTGAACCCTCCGTGTCACCTACTCAGGCGGCGACTTCTGCTCTTTCCTATGGAGATTTCTTTTTAACAAACTTGAGTCAAAGCTTTTCCACTGTGAATAGTAACAATCAGGCTGATACTTCAGCTCATGCGGATGGTGGTACAGCGACTGTTTACAATAATGCAGTCGTGGAAACTGACGATACAGTAGTATCGACTTTTGCAACTAGTTCAGCTTCGGGTGAAAATAGAGATTATTTTGGATTCGCAGAAACTAATGCAACTATTGTTGGTAATTTCTTGATCAATGCAGGAAATACTTTATCTTTCAATTTTACATCTGCCTTAGATTTAGAAGCATTAATAAATGCGGGACAGAAAATAGAGAATGTTAGCGTAATTAGGGAAGTTTCCTTCTTTTTATACGATACTTCTGATATACCGAAACAAACTCTTCCAGACTATCTTGCTAATTTATTATCCAATCCAGATAGTATTGGAAAAAAACCTTTAGTGTTCTTTTCTCTATCTGCAAGTTTAAACACGTCCGGGAATGATAACTTTTTGACAAGCAAGAAAAACGAAAATGTGACAATCACCTCTGAATTGAAAGATTCTAATTTTGCCGGAAGTCAAAAATTTGCTAGTACTTTTGTTCGTGGTTCTGTAAAACGCTCTTTTAATAATCAAGCAAATATCACTTTAATAGTTTTGAGAAGGGGTCAAGCCAGAGTTGCCGTGCCAGAACCTTCACCTACCTTAACTTTAAGCTCAACAAAGCCTAAGTTACTGAGCGTTCCTACCCAAGCAAGAGGTCAAAATGCGACTTCAAATCGTTCTTCAGATAGAAAGACTATGAAGGTGACTGTTGGCAAATAATTCCGGTAGCATGACAATCTCATGATTAAATTGGTTAGAGTTGGAGTAGCACCAAGGAGGGAAAATATCTTTTAAGTCTGTTCATAAAGATATTCAATGAAAACCTACGACTGGATTGTTATTGGTGCTGGTATTACGGGTGCTGCACTCGCCTACGAACTGGTAAAAAAAGACTGCAAAGTGCTTTTACTAGAGCAATATGCAACGCCACACAATGCAACTCGTTATAGTTATGGTGGTTTAGCGTTTTGGTCTGGTACCACTCCACTCACTCGCCAATTGTGCGACGAAGGTATCGCACGTCACCGCATTCTGTCGCAAGAGTTGGACGCTGATACTGAGTTCTGGGAGCTAGATTTATTGTTGACCATTTGGGCCGATACAGATCCAGCAAGCGTGGCGGCGTCCTACACTCGTTTTGCTATCCCTCCCAAATTACTCAATCCAAAAGAAGCTTGTGAATTAGAACCTCTGTTGAATCTGGAGGCTATAGCGGCTGCTTTAACTGTCAAACACGGTCACATCCATCCTGGAAAAACCACCCAAGCTTACATTAACGCCTTTTTGCGTGCAGGCGGTGAAATGGCGATTACCCAAGTTGTGAAAATACTGCCAAAAGCAGTGACAACAACAAAAGAAACATACAACACTGCTAATACAGTAGTGTGTGCTGGTGGATTGAGCCGACAGCTGCTCAAATCATCAGGCGTTTCTACCAAGCTGTATTTCACTCACGCAGAAATGATTGAAACTCCGCCTGTAGATATACAACTGCGTACCATAGTCATGCCAGCAAATCTTAAAAGGTTCCAATTAGAAGCAGATTCTACTAAAAATGACGAATTATGGAACCAATCAGGTCTTGAGCTAGTACCACCTATCTTAGATGCAGGCGCAGTTCAATTTCAAGATGGTAGTCTTCGCCTTGGGCAAATCAGCCGCGCCATCACAGATCCTCACGCCAATGTTGACTCCAAGCAAAGCGAAGCTGAGTTAAGAGCAAGCATCGGAAAAATTTTACCGAAATTAAACAAATTACCGGGAACTTGGCACCATTGTTTGGTGTCATTCAGTAATGATGCACTTCCCTTGATTGGTCTCATCCCAGAGCGCGAAAGCGTTCACGTCTTTTCAGGTTTTAACAATCCCCTTGTGATTGTGCCTCCTCTGGCACAACGCTTTGCTAATTGGGCCTTTGGAATGAAAGACGAAATTATTACCAAATTGTCCCCTGTTCGCTTTCAAAACTTGTCCTAGGGCTTATAATAAAAACTAATGCTTAAGCCACTTGCTACAAGTACTCAGCAAAATAGGAATTCCTTTTTATAACACTCACAACTTTAAATGTAGAATCTGTTGGTAGTGTTTGCTGGGATAAGGTCCTGTTCCTCTACCACCGCTTTGACTGCATCAGACGCAGCAAGAGCTTCGACACCAGCCGCAGAAATTTCAACAGGAATTGTCCCTAAAACATCAGGACTTTCAGCTAACTGTGTGCCTCCAAAGTCCTGAATGATTTTGCGTATGTAATCTAGAGCTTGTTTGGCTGAGTTGCGTATCCCTTCCATCGCTGCTTTGCGTTCAGCACGTGACTGCCGCAAGCTTATCGGCTTATCCAAATTTTCTAGCTTTAAAAATACTATGACGCTAACCTTCTGTTGAGGCGCTAGATTATTAAGCCGACACGCAAACTCAGAACTAATTTTGTTTTTGCCATTATGATACATGATGCACTTCCCTGATAGTCCTCAACTAAGAGCACTCAAAGCTTCCAGGGGTTGGAGTAAACCCCAACCCCATCTATTATCCGGACGACGACCAGATCCCCCTGGATGTTTTGCCGTTTCCTTCAGTACATTCATGATATCTGTTACAGTTGCTGTTGGCTTAGCTGCCATTAGTAAAGCTGCAACGCCTGCAACATGTGGAGTTGCCATAGAAGTGCCATCCATATAGTTATATTCGTAGGTTCCGTGAGGTGTTCTCGTCGGCGGTATACAGGAGTAAATCTGAGCACCTGGGGCAACAACATCTGGCTTTGTCACCACACCATTTGGCTCGTCTCCAGGAAAGACGAGACTCGCTCCGCTACTAAAGAATGCGACATCAACCTTGTCTAATGGCAGTTTTTCTATTGCACCCACACTGAAGGCATTATAGGCATTGCCAGGTGAGCTAGTGTTACCGTGGTTTTCGTTGCCGATCGCGACTACAGGTAAAATACCATACTGCGTCACCAATATGTCAAGTACTTCAGCAAACAAAGGTTCGTAGTAACTTAAACCAAGGGACATGTTGATAATATCAGCCCCTCTTTCGATCGCCCAAGAAATACCTTCCAATAAGGTTCGTAAAGTCGTATCTCCGATCAGAACACCACCAACTAGCAAATTAGCTTGCGGCGCAACGCCAATAGAGAGACCCTTTGGGGTTTTACCTCCGGCGATCGTGCCACAAACATGAGTTCCATGCTGTCCAGAGTCAAAAGCTGGCTTGGCATTAATCCGCCGACCAAGTGGATCAATGACCACAAACTCTTTGACTCGTTTTTCGAGTGCTGGATGGGCAGCATACACCCCTGTATCTAGTACCGCCACATTGATGTTCTCGCCCGTGGTTGTCTCCCATAATTTAGGAATTTCAAGCTGTTTTAATCCCCAAGTGACGTTGTCTTTGTTTTCTTCGGTGAATAGCTCAGAATACTCGACTTTCCGGGGTTGGATGAGATGAATTTTTTGATTTGGCAGAATAGCAACCACATTAGGTTGTTCCACCAGGGCTTCTAGCGTCCTGGGAGTCACTTCAACTGTCGCCATTGGCATTGCGCCAGAACCGATAGTAGAAACCTCTAAAGGTTCATTTTGATATCCCATGTCTTCTGTTGCTTCCTGGTACTGATCAAAAAGCTTTGCAGCTACTTGACTAGTAGCCCGCTTTTGAACCTCAAGCAACCTATTTTTTAGTTCACGCAAACGACCTCGTGGCGGCAAACCTTCAACTGGTGGCGCTTTGTAGATCACAATCGCATCGCGCTTGTCATCCCGCCCCATCTCGGCAAGAAATGGCTCGAAAGCTGGCGATATCTTATTTTCTGGATTCATTGCGATCTACCTCTTCTTCAATTTATTTTCATCGGCTTAGTTTTTTACCATAGTGTGATTGCGGAATTTTGACTCTATCTACTGTATCATTTTTTCAGACAAATCTTCCCCGCTCAGGTATCCTGGCAAGGAAAGATGTGCAAACTGTCTGCAAATAGAACCCCGCTTTGCCAAAAAGCCACTATGGAGATGGACGAAATTCTCGTCCATGTGTCTCTCACCTGCTTCTAAAAATAGCAAAAATTTAAATATTATGAACTTTTGATATTTTTTTTTAGGTTTGTGTCGGAAATATGTTATTCATTAACTCTTCAATTCTACTCAAGCAAAATAAAGTATTTAAATTTAGGACTAATATTTGATTTTTGAAAAAAACTCCGTACGCTTTTATTGCTTCTTAAGCGTTAAGCGTTAAGCGTTAAGCGTTCCCTGCCTCTACGAGTCAATTCACCAAATCAAATCGGATTCCTATAGTACTCAAATAAGTAAATATAAAAGTATTGAGGGTGCTATAAACTTTCAAAGTCGTTAAGTCTGATCGTAAATTAAAGGGTTAGGTGACCCCTACGTCTTCCGTCCCGCCCAACTTTCCAAGACGAATTTTGAATTTGAATTTTGAATTGTTATAGCAGTTGCCAGGTAGATTAGGACATCCACTAATGAGAAAATACGGAAACCACGGGACTTTCAAGGCTGCTCCCTGCTATATCTGCCACCCTTTATTTGATATAGTGCTGCATTTGTACTTCTGTATCAATTTTTTCTGAAGCCAAAAGCTCTGCGGCTTCTTGTAAAAGGTGATTTTGTTCTTGTTGAATTTCCTCTAGTCGAGTAGAAATCTCTACCAATCTTTGTTGCTTATCCTTGTGAATTTGTGGAGAGATTGTAGGTAGTACAGTTGGTATACTATCAGTGGTTTTTGTATCGGTCAGTTGCTTAAAGGCCAAGTTACCAAGTTTGGTAAATGATACAAAGCTGAGCTTTGCAAAAGCTTGGAGTAATTTCAAAGGAACTTGCAAAACTGATAAACTGGCTGACTCAACTATACGACCAATTGCTTTGATCAGGCTCCAAGTAACAGCAAGGGCAAAAAGCAGAACCACTAAACTGATGATTGGGTGGTTAGCCGCCCAACCAAGAATTTGAACCAACCGCAAAAGTGTAGGATGTTGCTCAAACCAATCACTCATAGCAGAAGAAATAGCTGTTTGAACCGCCACAGATGTTGTATTTTTGACTTGATCTGCTGATTGGAATGTTTGTTCAACAGAAGTTTTAGCTTGCTCAAGGGTTGTCGTCAGTGTATCAACAGTGCGATTAGTTACTTGAGATGCCCTTTCCTGCCAAGACTCGCCAATTTGTTGTGCTGATGTCGTTAAATAGTTAACGCTCTGGTGAACAAAATCTTTCGTCTGCTGAAAACCTAGACTGATTTCTTTATAGAATTCGGCTAGAAGTGTCATAGAGTATTTCACAACGGACACTGAAAGCAAGATGATGAATTGATGAACTTGCTTCCATGTAAGCAAAAATTTGTTCGGTTGATTGTAAACTTTAGGCGATAATGTATTCTATCCCTAGATAGAAATGCATTGATAATAGCTGTTTGTATTTGTCCATTCATCTTTACTTGTAAGGTTGTTGTCACAGCCTTGTGAAATCATTGAGTACTCTCAAGAATTAGTGCAGTATATCTTTAAACAGAGTGAATTCTCTACTTAGACAAAAAAATGACAATTCTTTCTTGATTGAAAATGAATTATCATTCCTAGGTTAGAAGCTAAAGACAAGTACTATTTGTTACAAATTAAATAGAGATGATTTGAAATAGTAAGCGTTCAGCACTTGTAAACATAATACCCATGCACTTAAGCCAGGAGTTTTTTCTAGGGAACACCGACCTTAGCTTTTACGTCAAAATACAAGAAACAGATACCCCCAGTCTTTTACCAAACTGATATGCCTTAGTAAAATCTTTTAACCTCCGGATAAGCAATTTCTGCTAATTCATGCAAATTAGTAAGTTTTGTCTTTATTAACATAATAACAACACACTGTTACACACATAATTAAGATAATTGTCTTCCATGTGAAGATTCACAACTTAGTTTACCCTAGCATTTCATATGTTATGGGTATGACACTTTAGTAAAAAGTCTTATACTGCCTATTTTTGACTAAGAAACACTTTTTTTGAGCTATACACTGTCACAAACCCCATGAATGTCATTATCCGTTCGCTGAGTGTATTCAGCCTGTCTGTGTCTGCGTTAGCAGCCATACCATATGTTGCAAGAGCTATTGAAACTTCAACGACTCCCAAACAGACAACAACACAACAAAATCTTTGTTCATCTGATACCAGGGAGAAATCGCTGTCTTCAGCAGTAGATAAGCAAAGCCCTTCTCCATTTTCCAACCTGGCAAAGGCAGGTTTTACACAGAAGCCAGATGGATCCTGGGTTTGTTATGTCAAAGATCAAACAAAACAGAAGCGCTATTACACTTTGTTCAAAGTGCAACAAGTGAATGGAGCGCTAGTTGCTAGTTCCTTCCTAGAAAATGGCACTCTGAGCGAGGGACAGGACGTTCGCAGCTTGGACTTGTTCATGAGCCTGATTTCAAACTATACGAATACAAACCAAGGGGATCGTCAAGGTATCCAAAGGTATTTAGAATCCTTTATAACTCTCGTCAAGCAAGGAAAAGTGCCTCCGTCAGGTCGAGGGTATCTTTTTGATGTAGCAAGCCGTGGATTTGTCCTATATCAGCCTATTACAGGGCAACTTCAGGGCACAGCAATCACGATTAACATCAACTCGCCTCAAAATTTAGATTCTTCTCCAGTCTCTCAGGCGAAATCCCTTGGAGGGAGAGTGTAGAAAAATTCAACATTCAAAACGAAATAAAAAAAACCCTCTCAAATAATCTTTTTGAATTAGAAATTGGTTTTTCCTCAATTCCCTACTGCCTTATTAACTGGAGGTTCATCTTGTTTAAATCTCGTATTACAAAAAGTCTTATCGCGTTCTCATCCTATATGGCGGCAATACTGAGTGGGCCTCAACAGGCTTTGGCTCAGCTCAATATTGGGCATTACGGTGTCCAGCCAGGACTGGAGTCAAATTATCTTCGGTATCAACTCTCCGGCCAGGATTTGAGTAAAATGCGAGTCATTCCTGGATGTGACGTGGGATTTGGTGCTGCTTGTAACAAGTCTGGAGCAGTACTACAGCAATTAGTCGAATCTAATAACGGACCTAGTTACAACGACCTCTTGATCCGAGCCGCTGGAGGACAGCAAAACTTTCAAAATTTTGCTTCTTACTACGGAAATAATCCTAATCTTGAGCAGATACCGTACACCTCGTTCTGGCAGAACGACGACCCTCACATAATGGATGGATATCGGTATACTCTTGGGCAAACAGTTAGTCGGACACCCCAAGCAGGTTTGGGACAGGTTACCAAGAACTTTTACTGGGCACCCGAAGGATCTGGAAACTCGCTTGACCCTCGGAGTGGCTTACTGAATTTGAAATACTCCTATGGTAGTTTGCTGTTGCAAGAGGTAGCAAAAATTCCTAATTGGAAGCAGCAGATTCAGGCTCAAGATTTGCCGCCAGATGTCAAGCAGTATTACGTCAGTAGGGTCTCTCAAGGGTTGCGTGCGTTGAAGAGTGGCAATGAGGAGCAACTAGAAGGGAATCTTCTTAATGTCCTCTCCTCACCATACTCTCCAGAGGGAGCTCCGTTTAATCGTCCAAATGCTGGTATTCCTGGAGACTTTGACCAGATTGTTGGGCAAGGTCTTCCAGGAGATGTCGTTGTAGGGGGACTGCCAATATTGCCTGGGGGAGACGTGATTAGCCAAGAATTTGCTCCTATTCCCGAAGCAGATGTTGTCACACGAGGCGGAGGTGGCGGGTTCCCATACTGGGCACTAGCTGGAATTCCGTTAATTCTTCTACCTTTTCTTTTGGGTGGTGGAGATGATAATTCTTCAAGAAATGTAGCTGAAACTCCTCCGGGGGGTGGCGTAACTCCTCCGGGGGGTGGCGTAACTCCTCCGGGGGGTGGCGTAACTCCTCCGGGTGGCGGCGTAACTCCTCCGGGTGGTGGCGTAACTCCTCCGGGTGGTGGCGTAACTCCTCCGGGGGGTGGCGTAACTCCTCCGGGTGGTGGCGTAACTCCTCCGGGTGGTGGCGTAACTCCTCCGGGTGGCGGCGTAACTCCTCCGGGTGGTGGCGTAACTCCTCCGGGTGGCGGCGTAACTCCTCCGGGTGGCGGCGTAACTCCTCCGGGTGGCGGCGTAACTCCTCCGGGTGGCGGCGTAACTCCACCACCTCCAGTACAGCGTATACCAGAGTCATCAACCTTAACGCCTCTTTTGTTGCTGACAATGATCATGTCTATACTGAGCTACAGAAAGTGGCTCAAGCCTGGTGTACGGATGTAGAAATTAAAACAAATCCAAATCCGTTACTGCACTTAGACTGCTGGAAGATACCAACTTGGTATACTTTGCCAGCACGCCTGTAGTGTAACGGGGTGGATGCTGTTGCGAATTTGCACGACGATGGGCTAGTTCTTCGTCAGATATATGTAAATGTAGTGAACGAGCATGGGCATCAATGGTAATGGTATCGCCTTCTTTAACAAAAGCGATCGCCTCCCCCAACTGCTGCTTCTGGCGGAACGTAACCTACAACCATACTGTAAGTACCAATCGCACAAAACAGGAACACGAGCGCGGATAGTCTCAAAGTCGTCGAGCGTAAGTTCGAGGGCAATAGTGTGGGCGATTGCCTACGGCAGAGCTACGCTTAACGCCAGCAGATGCAACACTGCATTTGTGGAATTACCTAGTGCCATGATGACAGAAATAGCATTTTCTATGGATTTGGGAGTTATAATCTGAACTGGGTAAGATTTGCTTACGAATAGCTTCTACCAACACGAAGGCACATTTTTCAGTACTTTCGGCTTTCTCTTCATCTTCTGCTCCCATCGTGGAGGAGTAAGGTAAACTGATCCCCATCGCTTCAATGACACTAGACAAAGTGCTGATTACGAACCATTGTTTTTTTGAAAAAAGTTTACCAGCCAGTCTTTCACGCTGCGGGTTGCGCGGCAGTCGTCTTCGTTGTAACGTTGGATAATTTCAAGTAAGGAGCGATCGCCTGTCTCTAACCACTCGTCATACCAGTAAATACACTTCATACCGCTGGCTTCTGGATCACGCCACTCAAACCCCAACCATCGAGCGATCGCTTTTAAAGCATAACTTTCTATAGGCAATGCCACGTTTTGCGTTAAGATTTTGTAGACATCCACAAACCGATTCAGTACGGGCAATACATAACTCTGTGGAGTCTGGTAAAGCTTTGCGAGTCGTTTGACTGTATCTAGTTCATAAACACAAAAATGATAAATTGGTGCATCTGGATATTGCCAAACCAAATTCATAAATTGCTGCCAAACAAATTCTTCTTCTTCTGGGCTTTCTGCTAAAAAGGAATAAAATTGTTCTGTTTTGGCTTGCCTATCAACAACCAAAACTCCTAACAAAAAATCTAAATTCAAATCTGGTTGCGCCTCAATATCAAAAAACATTTCTACAGGCGCTGTAGATAAGGTGTCATTCCTCAGGGAAAGCAACTGTGTAGTTTCTCTATGAACTTCTATAGTTCTGTCGAGGTAAACAGAAGTGTCAACCGTACAAGAATTTAAGACATATCGTTGCTTGGGTGGCAAATTCGGTATGATGAACGGACGGTTTTCCAGGATAGATTTTGCTTGTAGTATCAGCTTGGGTGCGACTGCGCTGTCGAAACCTGGCAAGTTTTCTAATTGAGTCGGATAAGTTTTTGCCAAAGATTCTACTGTTGTGATCTCCAAAGCTTGCAGTTGTGTGTAGCGAACAGGTGTCACTCCTGGTAACAAAGAAAGGTGTTTCTGAGATTGGGCAACAGTATAACAATAATCGTACCAAGGACAAAGATTGCACCGTTGACGAGAGATAAAGACTTCAGGCGCTTCCTCTGTTTCTAGAGTTTGAATATACTCCTCAAGAAAACGATGCATTTGTGGCATCCATTTGAGTAGATCCACCGAATAACCCGCCTCTCTACCACGCAGCATCAGCCAAGCTATTTCCAACTCACTTTGTTGCACCATTGCCAACACATACGCGTGAAATGCTGCTACAACCTGATACTCCTGTTTAGGACGCTTACCCAGTTCAATATTGACTGGAACATACATCCAATCTCCAAAGCGGGACTCTCCTCTATGTTTGACAAGAATATCTGGACGGCTTAGTAGTGTATGTGTATGAGAATAACCATGCACCAGCACTCCTTGATAAATGGACTCAGCCCCTTGTTCCATTAATTCTAAGGTTGCTGTCACTCCTGTTTTCCAGTCTCCGTGTCGATAGACTGGTCGCTGATACGTAAACTGTGTCAAAATACTCCTGTGATGAGCAATCCTGTCCTGGTAAAGTTTCAACAGTAACTCACTCTCAGGTTCTCGCCGACTTTTATCCCCGTGAATGTCTAAAAAAGGTCGGCGCTTACAACGTTGGTATTGCAGCAGCAGTTCAGCATTGATTAACATTCTTTTAAGGTAACAAGAATTATTACTTTCTGGTAGTGAGCCGATAACTAAAGTTGAAGTTATTGTCAACAGATACATTTCACTCAGAAAAATCAGGGACTACCTGAAAATTTCTGAGTTTGGCACAATCACCAAATCAGGCTATTACAGACACGTACTTGACAAAGTATGCCTTACGGACACGCACTTGACAAAAAGAATTTGAAATTTTTGTATAAAAATAATTAATATATCATGACTAAGTAATTAATCACTGATGACTAGTATTTCTGCATCACCAACCACGCTGCTTCAGCATCGAGAGCTCTTTCCAGGTTTAGCAAATAAAGCATATTTTAACTACGGCGGTCAAGGACCAATGCCACAAACGGCTTTGGATGCGATATCTGACGCGCAAGCTTATATCCAACAAATAGGTCCTTTTGGGACTGAAGTGAACAGTTGGATCATACAGGAGACAAAAGCTGTAAGAAATGCGATCGCCTCTGAGTTAAGTGTCCCAGCCGAAACAATCACCCTGACTGAGGATGTCACCGTCGGCTGTAATATTGCTATGTGGGGTCTTGAATGGCAAGCTGGCGACCATATCCTGCTTAGCGACTGCGAACACCCTGGTATTATCGCGACAGCTCAGGAAATCGGGCGGAGGTTCGGTGTTGAACTCACCACCTGTCCCCTAATGGCAACTTTAAATGAAGGCGATCCCGTTGAAGTGATTGCCCAACACTTACGTCCCAAGACTCGTCTTGTGATATTGAGTCACGTTCTTTGGAACACTGGTCAAGTTTTGCCTATTGACAAGATAGCTGAGTTATGCATAAGTAAATCAGTCAAACTTCTGATAGATGCGGCTCAATCTGCAGGCTTACTACCATTAAATCTCACTGAATTGAAAGCGGATTTTTACGCCTTTACGGGTCATAAATGGCTGTGTGGTCCTGGTGGTACGGGAGGTTTGTATGTGCGACCAGAAGCCCGAGACAGTTTAAAACCTACGTTTATCGGTTGGCGCAGCGTTATTTTAGACAGTAAAGGAAAGCCTATCGATTGGCAAAGCGATGGGAAATGCTATGAAGTAGCGACATCCAACTATCCACTTTACACGGCGCTAAGGGAGGCGATCGCAACTCATCAGCAGTGGGGAACACCAGAGGAACGTTATCAGCAAATTTGCCGCAATAGTGAGTACCTGTGGCGACAATTACAAGTTTTACCCGATATCAAATGTTTGCGAACTTCTCCACCAGAAAGCGGTTTAGTCTCGTTTCTACTGACAAATCAAACACCATTAGCTAGCCGCCAACTCGTGATGTTTTTAGAGTCACAAAAGTTATTAACCAGAACAATAGCCGATCCTGACTGCGTACGTGCTTGTGTTCACTATTTAACTCTAGAATCAGAAATCGACGAACTGGTGGAAGGAATTCAACAATTTGTTGAAGAAGGCAAAAGGTAATATTCAAATGCTTTAGATGAACTTAAAGTGGCATCGGGCTGATCTTCATCGTGTAGGCTGGTGATTTTTCCATTGAAGACATATCCGGCAGTGTGACAACTAAATTCTCGCCGTTCTGCTGCCACTCAAGTTCACTTTCGGCCCCTAGCATCGTAATCGTCGCATTTTCCGGCACAGTTAATCCTTGGATAGTAATCGTTTTGCCGCTCGGCGTATCGAGTAAAACAGCGTATAAGTTGCCTTTGTTTGTTGTATAGCGCACTGAGATGTTTTCGGAACTCATGCCTTCTGAGCGTATCCAGTTCCGTGAACCGAAAATTGCCTCGCCGTTCACCGAAAGCCACTTGCCCAAGCCAAGCAGGCGTTCTAGCTGCGGCTTGGAAATTTCACCATTGGCATCTGGACCGATGTTGAGCAGCAAATTGCCATTCTTACTGACAATGTCAACAAACGAGTTAACCAGTTCGTCAACCGAGATCATGTTAGAGTTAGTGTCGTTCTGGTTGTAACCAAACGAGTAACCCAGACCACGCGTACTTTCCCACTTGCGAGGGTTAATATCTTTGAGTTTGGCGTATTCTGGTGTAGAGAAGTCGAAATGCAAGCCCAACTGCCCACCCAAATCAAAGCGGTCGTTGACGACACCAAGAGGCACCTTATTGTAGAAGTAAGCGATAATCTCGCTTGCATTGCCAGCAACTGGATAGCCAATGTCATTCCATAAAATTGATGGCTGATAGCGATCGATGAGTTCGCGCCAGTGAGTGTTAGCGTATTTAGCGTAAGCCGGATCTTGGATGACTGCTTTGCCTAGTGTCTCAAAATCTGTCACAGTCGTATCTTGATTAGACCAGTCAATGCCACCAGAGTAGTACACACCCATGCGCATACCTTCTTTACGCACGGCTTGTGTGAGTTCGCCCACGATGTCACGCGCCGCCACACGTTCTGGCTTGTTAACGGTTTTGCTGGGCCATAACAAAAAACCATCATGATGCTTGGTCGTCAGCACGACGTACTTTGCACCTACTTTAGAGAACAGTTTGGCCCATTGTGATGGGTTCCACTTCGTAATAGCTGTGTTAAATGTTGGGATAAAGTCGTCATAAGTGAAGTCCTTGCCGTAGGTTGCACGGTGATCATTATAAGTGTTGCTACCCTCAAGCTTCATGGAGTTGTAGTACCATTCAGCGTAGGGGTTATGCTTGAACCAATATTCCCAGCCACGTTCTGCAATCACCTGATTCAGTTCACCAGTCAGTGGTGCCCAAGCGGGTACGGAGTACACGCCCCAGTGAATAAAAATGCCGAGTTTGGCATCGTTGAACCAGTCCGGCACTTTGTGCTGTGAAAGCGACTCAGTCGTTGGCTGATAAGTCATGTTGTGCTCCAACGATCGAGGTAGTCAAGTTCAAAATGGTGGTTAGCACCAGTGTAACTAGCAGCAGACTTACAAAATACTTAAACATAACAATGCTCCGTGACGTTCTTCTACACTGACCCCTAGCGACACAATCCGGGATCGCCAATAATATTATGTCCGGTTGATCAGTCTTGAGGTTAAGTTTGGGTTTACAGCATTAGGCTAAAAAAATTGTGTAAGCTATTTCTAAAACACAAGCAAGACACACTGAAAAAATGCAAACATTAGAAACCTGCAAGTTGATTCTTAAAACTGGTCAAACGACAACCGAAAAAGCTTTAGAGCTATTTGACGCTCTCGAACCTATTAATTTAGCTTTTATGCTCGGTCGTTGGCAAGGATCTGGGCTTCATACCAATCACCCTATGGATGGCTTATTAGAAAAATTTAATTGGTATGGAAAAGAATTTGTTGATCCTGAGAATGTTCACCCTTTGTTATTTTTAGATAGCCAGGGAAAAGTTATAAAAGTTGCGCCCAATTACATGGGACTAACGAACTGGGTTTTGAAGTTTCCAATCCTCAAAAATGATTTTGTGAAACCTTTGGTGATTCTAACTAATTCCTTACTGAAAACACAGAAAAGTCAAGCTAGACTCCGCATGATGGAATATCGAGGAAAAGTCAGCGCCACGATGATTTATGATCATTTTCCAGTTAATGACTCTTTTCGGAAAGTAGATGACAATACGCTGTTAGGAATTATGGACTTGAAAAATTCACCCCAACCTTTCTTTTTTATTCTTCGGCGATCGCTCAGTACCGGTCAATAATGTTGTCAGCTTCTCGCCTAACCAACAGCGGCATGAGCAAACCAGCAGCGCGTGTTACCATCGAATCGGCAATCATCACCGCATCGAAAGGACAACTGGAAACAAAGCACAAAGCCTTCTTCATTCCATTTGTCTAGCGACCAGTTGAGAAAACAACCCCTCTTGTTCGGCTAATTCCTCAAATGTACCCACCTGTACAACGCGCCCTGCTTCCATCACATAAATTCGGTCAGCATTGCGAATCGTGCTGAGGCGGTGAGCAATCACTATCCGAGTTGCATTCAACTTATCTAAACTTTCAGTTACGATCGCTTGTGTGCGGTTATCCAAAGAACTGGTCGCTTCATCCATTAAAATAATTTTCGGCTTATTGACAAGTGCTCTAGCTATCAATAATCGCTGGCGTTGTCCTCCGGAGAGATTGGTACCACCTTCACTAATAACTGTGTGCATCCCCATCGGCATTTGCTCAATATCACCAGCAAACCCCGCCATCCGCGCGGCTTCCCAAGCTTCAGTGCGCGATATCAACGCAGAGGCAGATATGTTCTCAAAAATTGAGCCAGATCCAATTCGACCATTTTGCAGCACTACCCCGAACTGCCTTCGCACCGCTACTAGATCTAATTCTGCCAAATCAAAACCATCGTAGTACACTTTTCCTGAGAGTGGAGTTTCAAACCCCAACAACAACCTCAATATTGTTGACTTTCCACTTCCTGATGGTCCCACAATCGCGACAAATTCCCCTGGTTGTGCGTAAACACTGACATCATCAAGAATTGGCGAACCATCGTCACGATAACGAAAGCTAATATGATCTAAAAGGACACGACCCGTCAAGCGTCCTGGATCAACCTTGTTAGAATCGTATTCCATCTCCTGCTGCAAAATCGGTTTTGCCCGCTCCCACAGTGGTACAATCGCCAAAATAGTAATCAGAGTATTGCTGAGGTTGCTGACTCCCCCGATAAAAATTCCCAACGCGGAATTAAACGCCAAAAATGTTCCTGTTGTGAACCCGCCGCTACCACTGGCTTGAGCCTTTTGCAGAAACACCACCGCCAACCCAAACAACAGTGCCGAAGTAAGCAAAGATAGTATTTCGTTCAACACAGAAACACTGTCTTTAATTTGTTGCGATGTTGCTGTCAGTCTCGTTCTTTGGCTGTACTGATTTGCCCAAGCTGCAAACGCTCGTTCTTCTGCCTGCGCTACCCGCAACTTGGCGACTCCATTTATAAGTTGTACTGTTAGCCCACTAATTTCACCATCCAATTCTTGCAGCCGTCGCGAAAAGCGAACTAATAGCAAGCCAGAGACAGCAGTGATTGCAGCTGTTAGCAAAGCTACGCCCACCCCAACTAAGGCGAGTTGCCAACTGTAAACAAACATTAGCACTGAGTTGAGTAAAGCAAACAGTCCGCTTAACAGGGTGCGTTGCGTTGCTCCCGATAGTAGCCGACGAATTTGGTTTACTGATAAAGTCCGGTTTAGTAAGTCGCCAGAGGAATAAGAGCGGAAAAATGCTGGACTTAATCTCAGGAGTCGATCCCAAATCGCAGGCTGCAAACTACTATCAGCAGCATTTTCCACTCGCAATGAAATAATCCCTTGAGACAAGCCAAAAGCTGATCTTCCAAAGGCGATCGCAAACAGTGCCAGTCCTATTTGCGATAATAAACTCTGATCGCTATCTGGAATTGCATTATCCACCAAAAGCGCTGTTGCTTGCGGCACAACCATCCCTAACAAACTACCAATTATCCCAGTTACCAGAATTAAAATGATGTCTTTTTCATAACCCTTAATGCCAAACTGAAACAACGCAAGTGCATTATTGATAACTTTGGGTAACGGTCGGTAAAACTGGTATGCTTGCGGTGCGAGGGTTGCCGCTACTGCTTGATTGACAAACGTGCGAGTTTGTGCAACCGGATCAAAGAAAATATAATGTTTACCTGCTGGTAACAAAGCGATCGGACGCTTTTCCTCTTGGGTATAAGCTAAAAGTGGACCATACTCACTCAGCCACCAGTCAGACTCTAACACCACGCGACGAGTCCGAATTTGGGAAGAGCGAGCAATAGCCTCCACTGGATCTTTGACTCGGCTGATGTCCTCAGACTGCGCCGGAGGATTTATCGTTATCCCCATTGCTCGTCCTACAGCACCCGCCGCCACCAGCAGCGGTGTTCCTTGAAAAGATACAGCTTCTTGCTCTGGTTGCAACACAGAAGCTAACTTAGAGAGTGCGGAATTGACAACCTGACGGTTGAGTTGCTCTCGTTGTTGAAATTGGCGAAACGCTGTCTGTGTTTCCTGCTGTTGCAACGAATTTAAATAGTTGAAGAATTCAGAATGTAACTCAGCCAAAAAGCTTGGCAGTGAAGCGGCATTTTCTGGTTTTATTAAGGATAAATAATGAGAAAAATTTCCTGCTGAGGGTTCGGTGCTGAATATTTCACTTAAGTGGTTTATCCAACCCTGTAAAAGCTCGATATGCGTAGCGTCAAGCCAAGGGCTTATTATCGCTCCTGTTTCACCCGCTACTGCACCTGATGCTACCAAATCTGCGATGGAAATTTGGGATAATTCTGTTGCTTCAATTGCTATTGCTACTAAACTCAAGGATTCACCGATTTTGGTTGCGGCACCAAACAACGCTTCGCCTGCACTTACACTGAATAAATAACGGCGATGTTCGTTTGTAGCCGCCTCAGAAAGCCCAGAAGCCAAAGGCATCTCATCGGAGACTTTTGTGGCAAATAATGACACTTGCCCACTTTTAACGACCCAAACTTTTTCTGGGTCATCTAGCAGTAATCGTTCATTTCCTTTCAGGGAGACTCTCAAAATAGGATAAATCGTTATTAAGCGGTATAAAACAGATTGTTGACTGAGTGAGGAGTGGTGCAACGGCTAAGGATTTCGCCTTCCACCCGCGCCAGTTGTTAATGCTGGGTTTTCTTTCTAGTCATTGGTAGACTCCCACCTACCAGTTTTTGAAACTCAGGGTTTTTCCGATGCTTAGAATCGAGCCAACTCAATTCCACTGCATCTTCCAAGCTCTTACCTTCAAGTTTCAAAAACATTGCAGTACGACGCAATAACACCGCTTGCACTTCACCCGCCTTCATGTAGCGAGTAATTTCTTTATCCGTACCTCGATAAAGAATAGCCTTGGCGGCATTGCAGTCAGCCTGTACCACGACCCCAGTATGCCTGATAAAACGATCACCGTCCCGCTTCCCTAGAAGGGTAAACGTGGCAGCGTCCGTTTGTGACGTGTATGCAGCGTTGACCTCTGAGATCACTGAATCGCTCCAGTCAGCCCATTTCTTTAAACTGTCTCGCATCTGTCCTTTGACCGAACTGTTCAATTTGCGAGACATTGACTTGGCTTGACGTTTATTTTTGATGGGTTCCGTCAAGTCCTCTGCAAAAACCTTTAACTTACCTGCACTAAACAGGGATTTGGAAACACGACCAAGCAAGGAACAGATAACAGCTTGGTCTTTTTTGTAGCGCTTGTTTTCAGTTTTTCTGGATAGGTTGTTTCCAAGAATGCGTGCGGCTTTCGCCCTGTCATACTCTTTATGCTTGCCAAAGATAGCAAACAGCTTGCCACGTTTATGATTCTTGTTTGTAATTCTGTCTGACTTCTTGGTTAATAGCTTGCCTAGCCCTTCACCGTAAAACCTGCCATTAGAGTCAATCAAGGCTTCCGTGTATCCTTTGTCAATGCCGATGGGTGTTCTTTCTTCGTCCTTTGATTTGATGTAAGTACCAAAGCTGACTAAAAAGTGAACCTCAAAGCGGTCTAACTCTGAATTGTAAATAACTCTGATTTGTCCGCTTGGTTTACGATTACTCCTCACATGGAACTGAACACGCTTACCTTTCCTCAAGCCAGACGCACTCAGCCTGTAAACAAAACGGCTGATCCGTGTTACCGAGTAAGCCTCTGGCTGATAAACAATCTGGTTGCCCACCCAGGTGTGACCACGTTGAAATTGTTCTCTGATAATTCTGCTTAAGAACGGGTCTTTACGAAATTCAGTAGACTTGAGCTTTCTGTAAGCCTGATTGCGAGCTTCTTCGTCAGGATATCTAATCCAGATTTTACGAACTACAAGTGCAACTGTTGCAGCCTGTTGAGCAAGTATCGCCTTGGCGACATCGCTGACCGTCCATTCCATCAATTTGGATGGCAATCCCAATGATTCAGGTGTCCTAAACGAACGAACTTCAGGGTATGCATTCTGCCAGTTCATCCCCCAATGCCTGACACTGCCAAGCTTATTGTACGATTCAGAACGAACAATTCCTAAGCGCTTCATGAGATCCAACAACTCAGATTTGACAGCATCGTCAATCAAGACAACGTTGACAACCTGAGTTGATAGTTTATGAAGCTCGTTTTTGGATTTCTTTTTGCGCCTGGACATTGCCGTACCTCGTTGTACTAATCTAGCACAAATCTGTCCGAATTGTCGGTTTTTGCCTCCGCGTTTATGACTTTTTCATATTTTCTCAAAAAGTAAAGTTTAGAAGAAAAACAGTGCATAATCTCATAAAATCTTCCATAAGTTCCTGGTGCGGTGCTTTATAGGTGTTGTTCAAAACAACGATGTCGCATCTGTGAGCATTACAAAACCATTCGATGAAATCAAAACCAAATCTGCATAACCTATCTTTGTGGCGATACAGGACTTCCACATATCTATTATATCAAGTTCGCTCAATCAGTTGGACTTCGGCGTGAGCGCGGTTCGGCTGAGTTCACCGTCGATAGCCGTAGCCGTGCCGCAGGCATAGCCTCAGTCGTTCGCGCACCGTGCGCTTTGCGCATATGCTTGAGGCTACGCATATCGCGCACTCGTGGTAGTAATTTGACATTGTTTCACCCACTGCGGACTATTCACGCTAATAATATTTTTTTACACAGAATATTGGCGGCCATACAGTACAGTTATTATACAGCAGATTTATAACAACAAATTTCCCCAACTTTTTTGCATACCTATTGATGTGCCTTAATTTCCAACAATTACAACATGGGTACAGTGCATTAACTACACCTTCTATTGACTGTACAGCAAGGATTTCCAGCTTTATTAGTACATGCGTGCAATTAAACTTCACACTAAAAAAGCACATACTCACTCTATTTATAGAACTATGTCAATCTCTTTTTTTTAGAGATTTGACTACGCATTTTTCAGGTAAATTTGTAACTAAACATAACTACCTCTTTAGATAGATAGGAATCCAGAAATAACCGAAATATTATACAAACATGCACTCAATACAGAGTGAAAACACACAAAACACAAGGTAACAGAAAATGAGCGCACGTAACGTATCTGAAACCACTGTTGAGCTTAAAGAACTGTCTGATGCTGATTTAATGGTAATCAACGGTGGATCTGTTGGTACTGCTGTTGATGATCTTCTAGTTACTCTGGGTGCAGGAGTTACGCCTATTATTCCTCCTGTGGGTGCTTTACTTACTACCCTTGGTACTTTTGGGAAGTAACCCACAATAACTTTATATAATGCCTAAACGTGCATCAAATACACAATGCTCGATTAGCAGTGATAAAGTTCTCTACTACTTCCACTCAACAGGGCAAAGCGGTTTTATTAGCTAAAAGACGCTGATTTAAAGCAGTGTAGGGTAAGCAATCTAAGAAAAATCTGATTGGACAATTATCATGGCGATAAGCCGGAGTCTTGACGCTCCGCGTAAACACTTTGGAACAATTATCATGGCAATTGTACTTAAATTCCTGGTTAGTTTAAGTCAATTATCATGCCATCGCACTTAAATTTCTGGTTAGTTTAAGTAGCAATTATTTTATTTCCTACATCTCAAATTTCTCGCTCATGATATTGGCAAAATCCCTACCCAGTACTTAGATACCTGGCACTGCTCCCAAAGTGTCAATTGGCACTTGACACTAGCTAACATTATAATAACTTTCTGACCAGCTAGCAGCTTACTTGACCAGTAAGACTTGCTAGCTGGTTTTGGTTTATCAGTTATCAGTTATAGCAGGGAACACAACGACCGCGCTCAGTGCAGCGCAGGGAACAGGGAACAGGGAACAGGCTTGAAAGTATCGTGATATCCGTATTTTTTTCATATCTACATGTCCTAATCGATACTTAAATGCTATATATCAAGTTCGCTTAATCACTTATAAATCCTGAAATACCCCACCCGCCACAATACGGTTCGGTTAAGATCCCCCCGCCTGCGGCGACCCATTAAAAAGGGGATAAAAGAGGGTTATAAGCCCCCCTTTTGAAAGCTATGCATTGTCCAGATCTTTCTTAACAATCCTGAAAGGCTTACTATACAAAGTTTATTTTGATTGACTTTTCGGCAAGACTTGACAATTGACCACTCATGCTTCTCAGGAAAAGAGCATTTTTATTGAGAATGTGTTACGGAGTATCAGGGTTTGGTGGGTGGTGAGCGAGTACTCTCGCAAATATTAAGAAAGATCCGGATAATGGATAGCTTTTGAAGGGGAGCCAGTGCGTTGTCAAGAGTTGTTTGAGCGGTGAGGCAGCGCAGTGGCTCCGGTTTCCGTCACGTTCAAAGTAGCGTCTGTGCAGGAGATTGGGGGACTGGCGTAAGCGCAAAGCGCACGCCAAGGGCGAACGCGGAGCGTCTCTGAAGGAGATACCCGGAGGGAGGTTTCCTCCGTTGACCACTCATGCTTCTTAGGAAAAGAGCATTTTTATTGGGAATGTGTAACGGAGTATCAGGGTTTGGTGGGTGGTGAGCGAGTACTCTCGCAAATATTAAGAAAGATCCGGGTAATAGATAGCCTTAAAAAGGGGCTAAAAGAGGGTTATAAGCCTGCCTCTAGAAGGGGAGTCAGTGCGTTGCTAAGAGTTGTTTGAGCGGAGGTTTACTCCGTAAGCGCAAAGCGCACGCAATCATGCGTTCGCTGTAAGGCGTGCCGTTAGGCATACGCGCGGCGTCTGGTGGAGGAGACTCCAATGGAAACGGGGGGAAAGAAAAATTGATTGTAAAGCAAGATTTTCAAGCTATATTAGTACGTATGTACGGAAGACTTCAGACTAAAAAAGCACATTTTATTATCATATTTATGTAACTATGTAAATCCCTTTTATATAGATATGTAAGTCCACATTTATATAGATATGTAAATCAGCGTAAATACTTACATAGATAGATAGGAACTCAGCAAAAATTCGGTTATTGTAAAAACATAGACTCCAAAACAGCGAAAACAAGCAAAAACAGCAAAAACACACAAAATTTGAGGTTAAAAAAATGAACGCACTTAACGTATCTGAAATCGCAACCAACGCATTAGCATCTGGAAATTGGGAATTGCAAGACGAACTCAACGATGCTGATTTAATGACCATTTGTGGTGGTGGTGGACTAATAAATGTTGGAGATATAGCAAGTAATAATGGAGGAGATGGAATAGGTGTTTTAAATAACGGAGATAATTTAAATAATCTTTTAAAGAATGCAATAATAAAGGTTTTGTAAGTTACTCCCCTTTGGGGGAGGACAAGGTACTGGGGGAGGACAAGGTAGCATGCAATTATAGCGTATAACGCCGATCACAACGCTCAATGCTTCGGTAGTAAATTTATCGACAACTTTCTCCACCTCCTTTGCCTTCGATACCTAGCACTCACGCTTACGCTCAAATTCAACGTTTAAAGTATAAAGTCAAAACACACAAAACTTGAGGTTAAAAAAATGAACGCACTTAACGCAATTGAAACCGCAACCAACGCATTAGCATCTGTAAATTGGGAATTGCAAGACGAACTCAACGATGCTGATTTAATGGCAATTTCTGGTGGTGGTGGACTAATAAATGTTGGAGATATAGCAAGTAATAATGGAGGAGATGGAATAGGTGTTTTAAATAATGGAGATAATTTAAATGATGCTTTAAAGAATGCAATAATAAAGGTTTTGTAAGTCACTCCCGTTTGGGGGAGGACAAGGTAGCATGTAATTATAGCGTATAACGCCGATCACAACGCTTAATGCTTCGGTAGTAAATTTATCGACAACTTTCTCCACCTCTTTTACCTTCGATACCTAGCACTCACGCTTACGCTCAAATTCAACGTTTAAAATATAAAGTCAAAACACACAAAACTTGAGGTTAAAAAAATGAACGCACTTAACGCAATTGAAACCGCAACCAACGCATTAGCATCTGTAAATTGGGAATTGCAAGATGAACTAAATGATGCTGATTTAATGGCAATTTCTGGTGGTGGTGGATCACTAGTAAATGTTGGAGATATAGCAAGTAATAATGGAGGAGATGGAATAGGTGTTTTAAGTAATGGAGATAATTTAAATAATTTAGGAAAAAATCTTATTGTAAGTGTTTTAGGGGGGTTATAAGGTAGTTACTTCCGTTTGGGGGAGGAGGAGAAGGTAGTATGCAATTATAGCGTATAACGCCGATCACAACGCTTAATGCTTCGGTAGTAAATTTATCGACAACTTTCTCCACCTCTTTTACCTTCGATACCTAGCACTCACGCTTACGCTCAAATTCAACGTTTAAAATATAAAGTCAAAACACACAAAACTTGAGGTTAAAAAAATGAACGCACTTAACGCAATTGAAACCGCAACCAACGCATTAGCATCTGTAAATTGGGAATTGCAAGACGAACTAAATGATGCTGATTTAATGGCAATTTCTGGTGGTGGTGGATCATTAGTAAATGTTGGAGATATAGCAAGTAATAATCCAGGAGATGGAATAGGTGTTTTAAATAACGGAAATAATTTAAATAATCTAGGAAAGAATCTTATTGTAAGTGTTGGAGGTTCGTTAGGTGGGTTAGTTTAAGGCAGTACCGTTTGAGGAAGGGGGAAAAAGTACCATGCAATTATACCGTATTACCTTGATCACAACGCTCAATGCTTTGGTGGTAAACTGATTTACAATTTTCTCCACCTCCTTTATATTGGATACACTTGCGCTTCCGCTCAAATTCAATGTTTAAAACTTAAAATGTTTAAAACTTAAGATGATAAGTGTTTTTTGATTTTGAATTTTAAACTTTGAATTACCCAAGAAAGGTTGACCAGCTAGCAGCTTACTTCCCTAGTAAGACTTGCTAGCTGGTTTTGGTTTGGGTTAAGGGGCGCAAGAGTGCGGACGAAAGTGTCCCATCAAAGATTCTTTTTTTTGGAAGTTGTCAGCAACATGATTGACCATTTAGAATATATGTACAGAAGTTTGTACATAAATCGATGCTACCCTACAAAATCACATCCCCAACCGATGCCAGAAATGACTTTTTTAAGCTGTTAGACCAAGTCGTAGAAAATCATCAAGTGTATATCATCAATCGTCGTGATAGCGAAAATGTAGCCTTGATTGCTGAGTCAGATTTAGTGAGTTTGGTTGAAACGGTTTATCTTTTGCGTAGACGCGCAGCGGCTTGTCGTTAGACATCGCCTGCAAATGCACGTCACTTACTGGATGCAATAGAAGAGTCAAAAACAGGAAAGATTCAACCTCAAACTATCGCAGAACTTCAGCAGGAGTTGGGGATTGAACAAGAAGAAGAAAAAGAAAGCCCAAGCTGAGGAAATTAAGCCAGTTGTAGTGAATCGCACTCCTGGTTTTAGCTCTAAATTCAAAGAAGATAAGAATTGGTGCTTTAAGCAAGACTTTCAGAAAGCTTCAAAAATCTTGGATTTGGTGACGGCTGTGATGCAAGATCCATTTGAGGGTAAACAAAAAGATATTTCACAACATACGACTTCAGTTCTTAGACGTTTTTAACAAAAGCTTAACTAAACTTTGAGTGATTCCAAAGCCAGTTTGTTGCTCAAAATGTATAAACATCGGACTGGGATTAGCTTCTAGAAATACGTATTCACCTGTTGGTTTTAAACGCCAGTCAATCGCCGTCCACTCTAACATCAATGCTTTAGTAATAGCTAGACACTGTTGCTCAATAGCTTCAGGCAAATTCACAGGAATCAACTGTGCTTGTGAATCTTCACGAAAGTCTAGAGAATGACTGCGAATTTCTGCAGAATATATCTCGTCGCCAATTACATAGGTGCGGATATTAGTACCAGGAATATACTCTTGGAAAGTTACCGGAGAAAGGCGTAACGCCAAATTCAGTCGCTCAAGTTCTAAATGTTTGTCTGTAACCAGCTGAGTATGTGTTCCACCGTACACTGGCTTAAAAATTGTCTTTGACTGTCTTTTACAGAATTCAATAACTTGCTCTGGGTTATTGCTAATTAATGTGGTGGGAATTTCGACTCCAAGAAGCCTAACTGAGTTGAGTTGTAAAGGTTTTTCCTTGTGGAATTGGTAAGCTTGCCAGGAATTCACCCAGAAAACTGGTGTCGCTTGGAGCATTGTGCGCAGTACACTCATTGCATCACTGAAAGCAATTTGTTGCCGTTCCGACTGCTGCAAGGATGGAATGTAAGGAGCAGAGAAACTCCGCCAATAAACGCTTGATATGTCGTCAAGATTTAACTGACGTCCCCCTGGCAGAGTAAAACATCCAGCCTGAGTATTGGGCTGCCAAGAAATTTGTATCTGAGTAGGGAATAAACGAGTATCCAAGTAATCTACTACTGCACCCGCTTGTCTGAGGGCATCTTTCACATGTGAAGCATGGGCATCAAAAGAATTACCTAAGATGAGGATATTCATCACTATACAAAGGGGTAACAGTTGAGTAGATAAGCTGGGAACATTACCGCTCTTGTTTGAGAATGAGCTTAACAAGCAGCTACTTCTTAATGAAATAAATCTGCTTTCGCCATAAGATGATAACAGGATGTACACTTCTAGATGAAAGCGCAATCATCAAGCTGTCTTCCTAGTAGTGCGGACCACCACCCTCTTCTGCTGCTTCACCCTTTTTGGCAGTAATGTAATGAGTCGTAGCAACATGACCGCCACCCTCTTCTGCTGCCTCACCCACAGTAGCAGTGACGTAATTAGTCGTAGCTTGAGATCCGCCATGAATGTTTTGAGCTTCTTCATCTGTCAATTGCTCTTCAAAATCTAGCTCAATCGCTTTCAGGTCAGATAGTTCTAGCTCAAAGGGATGACTCATAAAATCCTCCAAAATCTGTGATTTCTACTTAAAGAGTGTCCGAATCAATTATTACATATAGCACTCCAAAATGATTTCTAAAAATTGAGTTAAGGTACAATCTTCTAGGTTATGACAACGATATGAACCCTATGTGTATCAAGGTTTTTTGATTCAAAAAATGAAGAAACTTATGTTTTATACCTTTTAGATAAACAGTAAAATTTTACTAATGACGGTTATAAAAAACACAACTACTATAAATAGCGATATATCACTTGCTACATCAATTAGCAGGGATTTACTAGATGAATGTAAAAAAAGAGTTAGTCATTGACCAGACACAAGTTGGGCAACTAATTGGTCAACCTGGCACACAAACAGCGCTGACTCAGGAATAATTTGTAGCATTTTTGGGACTGACATACCCGACAGGAAATAGTTGGATAAATAGACGTGTCAAGCCGTCTCCTTTAGCTATGCAGCAAATTAAGCAGTTATTAAAGCCAAAGGGCAAAAAAGGCAGGAAATACTCCAAAAAACCTGTGCAAACTTCTTGCTGCAAGGCATTGGAAAGAATGGAATAACACCTGTGCATCAATAAATTGTGTATGAGAGTTGAAACGGACAATATGGCAATTTCTGATATCCTCGAAGAACCACAGCTTTTGCGTCTGAGTCGCTGGTTTAGTGGACTGCGCGGCGATTTGACGGGAGGACTGACAGCAGCTGTGGTAGCCTTGCCTTTGGCTTTAGCCTTTGCGGTGGCAAGTGGAGTAGAACCAAAGGCGGGACTTTACACCGCTATTGTGGCGGGAATTGTAGCAGCAATCTTTGGGGGTTCGCCGGTACAGATTACAGGACCTACGGGTGCAATGGCTGTCATCTTGGTGGGAATTGTCGCTAAGTACGGCATTGAGAAAGTTTGGATTGCTGGGGTAATGGCTGGGATTATCCAGATTGCCTTGGGGGTTGCCAAACTTGGACGGCTAGTAAAGTTTATTCCTTATCCAGTGACGGCAGGCTTTACTAATGGTATTGCCGTGATTATTTTTTGTGGTCAACTAAATAATTTCTTTGGTTTACAACTGCCGCGTAGCGAACATTTTTTGCCGGGACTTTGGCAAACTGTAACTCATGTAGAAGCTGCAAACTGGGCAGCAGTTGTACTGGCAATGCTGGTGATTGCAACCACGGTTTTGTGGTCCAAGGTTAATACTACAATACCAGGTTCTTTAGTGGGGTTAGTGTTGGCGACAGCGATCGCTTATTATTTTCATTTGCATGTGCCAACAATTGGAGCCATTCCTCAATCTTTACCCATGCCCCAAGGTATTCCTCACTGGAATAATTTTAGCCTGATTCGAGAACTAATTAATCCGGCTTTGGCTTTGGCTGCACTGGGAAGTATTGAATCATTGCTGTCGGCGGTGGTGGCTGATGGTATGACGGTGAGTGAGAAACACAATAGCGATCGCGAATTAATTGGTCAAGGCTTGGCAAATATTATTCTTCCATTTTTTGGTGGCATCCCCGCAACAGGTGCGATCGCTCGTACTGTTATCAATGTCCGTTCTGGCGGGAAAACCCGACTTTCTGGCGTCATTCACGGTGTTGCCTTAGCCATTATTGTGTTAACTTTAGCACCCTTGGCGGCGCAAGTACCCTTAGCAGCACTTGCTGGCATTTTGATGGTGGTTAGTGTGCGGATGATTGAATGGAAAGCCATTGGCTTATTGATACATGCTACCTACTCCGACTTTGGTGTCATGATTCTTACCTGGTTGGTAACAATCTTGTTTGACTTGGTTCTAGCGGTTGAGGTGGGATTAATTGCAGCCGGGGCGTTGTTTATCAAGCGGATGAGCAATTTGAGCCTTGTCAAAGTACCTGAAACTGAAGTGTTTCCCCCAGGTACTCCTCTGGAATTAGGCAAAGAAATTGCTGTTTATCGGGTAGATGGTCCGGTATTTTTTGGTGCTGCGGAAAGGTTTGTTACCTTTGTCCGAGATCAACCAGAAGTGAAGTATTTAATTCTGCGGTTGCGATTTGTGCCAGATATGGATACCACTGGATTAGTAGCCCTAGAAGATATTTACCACGACTTGGAACGCCACAATTGCCGCTTAATTCTCACAGGTTTACAACCCCAAGTCAAACAACTATTAGAACGTTCCGGATTGTTAAAAACAATTGGGTTGTCAAATTGTTTTGAAACAACGACAAATGCTATTTGCTCTCTGACTGATAATACTGAAGGATGTTCTCTACCTGTAGCGACTAATTTTCACCTCAAAGAATTGATGGATAATGACTGACACTATTTTGCCATCAAGTGAGTAAAATATAGCGGTTTTCATTTGAATCATATACACTGCCACGCATAATGTAGAGACGTAGCATGCTACGTCTCTACAGCCGTGTATTGCTCTGGGAAGCAATCGCAACCCACTGTTTTTAGTAGCGCGTGCGTAAGTCCTAAATTATTTACGATTCAAGCAGCGACAAATTTATTCTCTCACCAAACATGGCTTGCGTTGCGTTTTTGCTTGCGTTTCAAGCTGGCGTCTTATTCCTATCGCGACCGCCCCTTTCCCCAATCACTCCCCTCCTACTAACGGCGATACGCGGAGCGTCAAGCCTTCGGCTTATCGCTCTGATCAAAGTAACCAGATTCTACCCTTTCCACCTAGGATATGCATAAGATCGCAACCTGTCACCCTGTGTACCAGTTGCGTAAGTCCTGATTATTTGTCGAGATTCAGACAATTCGTTGATTTCTAAAAGTTAACTCCCGCCAAAAAGCAGGCTTGGGTGAATCATTCTTCAGTACGCAGCAAGCTAGCATATTTCCCCCCTGAGTCCCATAACTCTTCATGCGTACCCCGCTGCACCACTTTACCCTGCTCCAGTACAATAATTTCATCACAATCGCGAATCGTACTGAGTCTGTGCGCTATCACAATACAAGAACAACCACGTCGCCGCAAATTCCTATCAATAATCAATTCTGTTTGAGCATCCAGCGCCGAAGTCGCTTCATCCATAACCAATACCGCCGGATTCCGAACCATTGCACGAGCAATTTCTAAACGTTGGCGCTGTCCACCACTGATGTTCATTCCTCCTTCAATCAGCTTTGTATCATATCCCCCAGGCATAGATTCAATTAAATCGTGAATGACTGCATCAGAGCAAGCTCGCACCAAATCAGTTTGTGATACTGTTGAATCCCATAAGGTAAGATTTTCCCGAACCGTCCCACCAAACAGAAAAATATCTTGTTCTACCATCGCCAAAGAATTCGCCAAAACAGAGCGAGGAATCTGAGTTCTCGGTACGCCATCAAAGCAAATTCCCCCAGACCAAGGTTCGTATAAACCGCAAACTAGCTTAGCAATTGTAGACTTACCAGAACCACTCCCCCCCACGATCGCCACTCGTTGTCCCGGCTTGAGAGTTAGGCTAAAGTTCTCAATCAAAGGATCGTCCACACGGCTATAGCCAAAGGTAATATCTTGTAACTCAACATAACCCTGCAACCGAAAGGATATTGGTAATTGGTAATTCTCCCCTGCTTCCTCTGCTCCCTGCTCCCTGCTCCCTGCTCCCTGCTCCCTGCTCCCTGCTCCCTGCTCCCTGCTCCCTGCTCCCTGCTCCCTGCTCCCTGCTCCCTGCTCCCTGCTCCCTGCTCCCCCTGCTCCCCCTGCTCCCCGTAAGGCTTCTGCATCGACGGAGTTTTGCAGTACATCATCGAGGCGGTTTAAGTCAGCCTCTAAATCTTGCAACATACTGCCAAAATTAATCAAACTGTTAATTGGCTCTAGGAAGCTGGCTGTTAAACTTTGGTAAGCAACCAACATCCCAATACTCAGGTTACCGCTCATCACCCGATAACCGCCGAGAAATAATATAGAAGTTGTTGTCAGCGCCGTCAAAAGTGTCGGTAATACTGTCAGAATTTGAGTTTGTAAAGCTAATTGCTGCTGAGCGTTGAGGGCTTTGGCATAGTTCCCGGCAAATTTAGCAAACGAGTCTGATTCAAGCCCAGAAGCTTTGATTGTTTCTATGGTTTGAATACCGGCGATCGCCACCCCGTTGACCTTACCATATTCCTGCGCCAGCTTCATATTGGCATCTACTCTCGTTCGCGATAAAAACTGTAGAGCGAAAAAGTTTATCGCGGCAAAACCAAGAGCAACACTCGTCAGTACCCAATCGTACTGGAGCATAATCAGAAAGTAAAACACCATCATCACCGTGTCAATGATTGTGGTGGCAAGGGTTCCTGAAAGGAGATTAGCAACTTTGTCATTCAGTTGCACACGAGAGCTAATTTCACCTGCAAAGCGTTGAGCATAAAACCCAACTGGTAAGCGTAGAATATGCCAGAGAAACTGCCCCGACGTTGTCACCGACAACTTAACCATCAACCGCCGCAAAGAAGTCAGCCGCAGCCAAGCAAGAAACCCCTGGAGTACAGCGGTGAGAACCATTCCTAACATCAGCGGTCGTATCCAGTCAGAGCGCTCAGTGACGAGAATTTCATCAACAAACACCTGAGTAAAAGCTGGCACAGCTAACCTGGGAAAAGTCAGTAATAGTCCTGCCAATAAGCAAAAGAAAATGGTGTTCTGCGAATTTTGCAAGCGTGAGGCTAAAGCAGAAACAACGTTATTTTTTTTACCTCCTCTTTGAAAGTCTGATCCTGGTTGCATAGCCAGGACGATCCCAGTGTAGGCGCGGCTAAACTCTTCTAGGGAAGCTGTTCGACGTCCTGTGGCGGGATCGTTGAGGTAAACGCGGTTTTTCGCGAACCCTTCCACCACAAGAAAATGGTTGAAATTCCAAAAGACAATGTAGGGGGGAGGAAGGGTTTTGAGGTTTTCCAAAGACGGTTTGAAACCTTTGGCATTTAAGCCATAGTTCCTCGCTGCTTTGATAACATTAAAGGCGTTGCTACCATCTCGCGAGACGCCACACTCACGCCGTAATTCTGCCAAAGGGACAATGCGCGAGTAATAACCTAAAATAATTCCCAAAGCAGCAGCACCACATTCCGTTGCTTCGATTTGCAGGAGCGTGGGGGTACGGACGCGACTCGTTTGAGGTCGAGGTAGGAGACTTTTAATGAAGGCAAAGGGCATGAGATCATTTTGCCCTACTTAGCCACTTGGCCGCAAGTTCATCAAACAGTGACCAGTTATCAGTTATCAGTTATCACTGCGATGCACTGAGCGCGGTCGTTGTGTCCACTGTTGCCTGTTGCCTGTTCACTGTTGAGTGTTAACTGTTCACTGTAACAGATAGGTTTGGTTTGACGCGTTGAACAAAGGCTAGTGGCATCACCCCCAACCATTTTTCCCGAATTATGCCGTTCTCCAGCAATACGCCAGTTGGAAAAGCTTCAGCGAAGCGACTCATAACGAACGGGTTCATCGCCACTACCGGAAAGTTGATATTATGAAGTTGAACAAATTCTTGAACTTCTTCCGGCGTTCGGGCAACTCCTGCCACTACATCTGGTAAATCAGGTCTTTTGTGAACTATTTTTAGCACTTTGATCCAGCTTTTGCACATTTGACAACCCGGCATTAAAAACACAACTAGTTTGTCACCTGTTGTTAAACTATCGGCGTATTCTTCTATCCATTTGGGTTGCCAAAGGTGATCAACTTTAAGCAGAGATAAGTCCAAGAGAGGTTTTTGTTTCTTCCACAAATACAAATACGAAACACCAGTTAATAGACAACTCATTGCCAAAGAAATGAGTAATGCTGTCACTTGCTGGGAAACTGTTAAAATATCGGCGACGGGATAAAACCAAGCCAAGCCAATCAAAGCAGTGTAGAGGATGTTGAGGAGTAAACTTTGGTTGGGACTAATATTAATCAGACCGTTATAGCAACCACAATTATTTGTGCGTTTGGTTGAGGTACTCCAGTAAGTTAAACCCGATAAGACCAGTAACAGAACAAGTGTACCCGGAAAAAGCCACTGAGGAAATAGCCGTAAAATTAAGGCTATTCCAAGGACACACTCTAGAATTGTGAAGGCGATCGCAACAGCTAGATTCACCTTTTGGGAAAACAACTGCAATTTAGTAATGTGGATAATAAACGTCTCTTGTGCGAGTGCTTTGACAATACCTGTCAGCAGAAATACACTGCCTACCACTAAGGTACTGATGAGAGAAATTGAATACATACTGCTTGCGATCACCTTTGGTAGCTCCCTTCGGAGCATCGCCACTTAATTGTCATAGCTAATTAAAGCACAAAAAGTTACTTTCGCACTTAAAGAAAGATACGAGCTACCTCAATTGCTTAAATCTTTTTTAAGCTTTAACAGAAGCATCAACAGAAGCATTAACACATGTATTCCCGAAAGCTGGATTAAGCAGACCAATTACGTTGACAGTATTACCACAAACGTTAACAGGTACATGAACTGGTACTTGAACAAGATTACCCGAAAGGACACCAGGTGAACCGACAGCAGCGCCCTGCGCACCAGCATCTCCAGCTATTACTGTCAATAAATCTGCATCATCAAGTTCCTCAAACCATTCCCCATCTTTTGATGATTGAATCAGTATAGGAGCTTGTTTCGTTGCTTTTTTTTCTTTTGTCTGAAACATTTTAAACATTTAAGTTTTCCTTTTAATTGGAGTTTTTATGATTATATAATACATTCTTTCTAAGTGTTCTTCATTAGTCATCTACTATAAGTTAAGGTGTTGGGTTAGTTTGTTTCTACCTTCAGTAGGAATTCAGAGAGCATATTTGCCCCCTTAAAACCACTTTTAGTTCAGCATGGTGTGCCGAAGACTCTTCATTCTGACTCCTGATTACTGACTCCTGAGTTCTTTTGTTAATACACACCAGTCCAAGAGCGAAAAAGAGGAATAATGTAAGAAATAGGTGCCACTTCTCCAACTTTGACCCGAACTTCTGTAGTCGTACCTGACGAGATTTGTAGTGCTGGTCCATTAGAAGAAGACCATTTGTAACCGCTGACAGTGTTTGGGTCTTTTTGTAGTTCGACGAAAACTTGCACACGAGCCGCGTTACTATTAGCAAGACTTTTAGCTATGTCTTCGTTGCCAACTTGCGCTGTAATATCGCCAGTTGTCACAGGGAAGGGAGAAACTCTTGTTACCAGCCCGACAATTCCACCGAAGCGATCGCGCTTGACAACGCTAGGTGTAACCTGTACCGTCATACCTGGTTTTATTTGTTTGCCATCCTTATCAGCAAAGTAAACAAGACTTGTTAGTTTGGCTTTGGAGTCAAGAGCTTCGATCGTCCCAATACGAGTGCCAGAATTGACAATTTGACCAGCGAGAACCCCTACTTCTAAAACGCGACCATCATATTTACTAATAACTTGGCTTGATTGAGTTAATTGCAATTTTAATTGGGCAATTTTGCGTTTAACTTCCTGAATTTGATTTAATTGATTTATTGATTTTTCTAAATCTTGTTGAACTAGTTTAGTTTTTTGAGTTTCGATATCTTTAATTTTAGTTTTGATTTCATCAAGCTTATTTTGATTTTGTAGATAATCGCGCTCAGCACTTGTTCTTTGAACTTCAAGCTCTTGAATATTATTTTTGATCTCGTCAGTTTTACTCAAGTTTTGTAGATATTCACGTTCGCTGGTTGTTTTTTGAACATCAAGGTCTTTGAGTTGTGTTGAAATCTCTGATATTTCCTTTTGAGCGTTCAACAATTCCTGCTGAGATTGCAGTAGTGTATCCTGGCTAATAATCTTCTGTTCAAAAAGACTACGACGAGTTGAAACTCGTTGTTGCAAGGTTTGTAGCAATGCACTGATTTGTTGCTTTTGCTGTTCAAGGCTTTTGCGTTTTTCTACTAGTGCGGTGAGAGTTTGTTTGTACAGCACTGGCGCGACTTGTTCTCTGGACACGCTTTGCTCAAGGCTTTGTCGTTTTTGCTTTAACGCTTCAAGGGTTTGTGAATGTAGCACTGGTGCGACTGATTCTCGATGCAAGGTTTCTTGAAAGTCTTTTTGCTGCTGTTGAAGCGTTCTTAGCGCCAGCACTGTTTGCTGCTTTTGCAGCCTATCGGTGTTTAGATTCTGTTCTAGAAGTTGGTTTAACTTTGCTTGTTCTTGTTGTAGTTGTTGCCTAATATTGGATTGGTCGATGATGGCGAGTACTTGACCTTGCCTAACCACATCTCCTGGCTTGATATTTAAAGCTAGTAATTGACCAGCACTGAGTGTTTGAAATGGCACCACATGACGAGGCCGGCTCAACACGCCGGAACCTGTGACAGTGAGTGGAATTCGCCCGACTACACTCCAAATACCAGCTATAACGACCAAAAAGCCCATAGAAATCAAAGGTAACCAAACTTGCTGGCTTGTGACCTGCATGAGTTGGTCAAGTTGTTCTGGTGACGACAGCTGTTCTAACGCTTCTTCTCGGAAGAGTCTGCTTGTTTTATTTTCCATCTTGTCTTATTTTCTCAGGACTTACGCAACTGTCAGGTATGATACATAGTTTTAGCTTAACTATTACTTCGTTCGCGAAACCTTAAAGGCATCTATAACGGGGTATCACAAAATTGCAAGAGTGTAGTCGTCAGCGCCCACGTTCTCACATAGAGCTATATGTTTCCATTTTAACTCTAGAACGAGTGGCACTTGTGACTAAACCTAACTCCTTTGTAAGATTAAGAAGCTCTCACCTAACTTCTACACTCGTTCTTTTAAGAGTTTGGTGACAACTGCAATTAATTGAGTTGGCTCGACTGGTTTAGATATATGTGCCTGGAACCCACTTGCAAGAGCTTTTTGGGAATCAGCTTCGCTAGCATAGGCTGTGAGCGCGATTGCCTTCGGCAGAGCTAGCGCCCTATGCCCAAGCGTGCCGTTAGGCATAGGGCGCGCTGAGTCCTCCGGACACGCTGCGCGAACGCAAACGCTTAACGCACGAATCTGCTCTGCTTGTTCTTCGGATAACTTCCGGATTTGACGTATGAGCATATATCCGTCCATTTCTGGCATCCCAATATCGCTGATCAACAAAACTGGTTGCCATTTTTGTAGAACTCGTAACGCCTCCTCTGCTGATGCTAGTGCTTTCACTTCTGCTCCCTCCTGTTCGAGCACAAAGGCAGTGAATTCCAATGAATCAGGTTCGTCGTCTACAACCATGACCCGTAAGCCAGTTAGAATAGAGGAGCTTTCAGGTGAGGAGAAATTTTTGTCCTGGTCTTTTTTGTCGCTGTAGTCCTTGCTTGTTTGAATCAGTGGTAGCTGCACTGTAAAAGTCGCCCCCTGTCCTTCCCCTAAACTCTCCGCCATCACAGTACCGCCATGCATTTCTACGATATTACGGGCGATCGCCAACCCCAATCCTAAGCCACCAAATTGCCGCGTGGTAGTGCTATCTGCTTGACGAAAGGATTCAAACACATAAGGCAGAAACTCTGGACTGATGCCCTTACCTGTATCACTTACTGTGATTTGAGCTATTGACGCAACTTCGTGCAAGCGAACTTCAACTCGACCGCCATTGGGAGTAAACTTGACAGCGTTGGAGAGAAAATTCCAAAATACTTGTTGCAGCCGAGTCGGATCGCCTGAAACTTGCCACACACCAACTTCTAATATTGGTTCCAACTCAATAGATTTTGCTTGTGCTGCCAAGCGGACAGTTTCTAAGGCTGCGTAAATAACAGTTGTTAAATCTATTGCAGAAACATTCAGTTTCAGTTTGCCTTGTAAAATCCGCGAAACATCCAGCAAATCTTCAATCAGCTGAGCTTGTGCTTGGGCATTGCGTTCGATAATTTCTAAAGCTTGCGTCGTCTTGTTTGCGTCAAGCTTGCGGGTTTTCAAGATTTTAGACCAGCCTAAGATTGGATTGAGCGGCGATCGCAACTCATGGGAGAGAACTGCCAAAAACTCATCTTTAACTCGATTTGCTCGTTCGGCTTCACTTCGGGCGACTTGTTCGAGTTGCAGGATGCGATCGCGCTCACTGGCTAAGCGGACGCGCTCACTTACGTCCATAATTAGAGATAGCACAGACACCAGATTACCCGATTCGTCTGTTAACGTTGAGTTGTACCACTCACAATAAACCACCGAGCCATCCTTGGCATAGTTGCGATTACAGCAAACAGTTTGCGCTTCATCACCACTGAGGATACGCCGGACAACATCACTCACGGCGGTTGCATCCTCTGGATAAATAAACTGCCATTCATTCATTTGCTTGCCCAATATTTCCGGCGCTGTCCAACCAAAAATATTCTCTGCTGACTGCGACCAACGGATAATTCGCAAGTCGCTATCCCATTCAATCACCCCTAGAGGAGAATTTTCGACATGGAAGTTTAGCTTTTGCAGAGCATTTTGCAATGCTTCCTCTGCGTGTTTGCGAGCAGTAATATCTTGAGCTGTACCAACATAGCCGATGATTTCGCCTAACTGAGAACAGATAGCTGCCCCATTTGCTTGTACCCAGTGCGTTCCGCCTTGAGGCGTAAAAAAGCGGAACTCCATTGAAAACTCAGTTCCTTGTTGCGCGCAACGCCTCCACTCAGCCCAAACCTGCTCGCGATCATCAGGATGAACTGCCCTTGCCCAGCCATCACCCAAACTTTCTTGTAAAGTTAAACCAGCGATCGCTTGCCATTGAAGGTTAGTATAAAGGTAACGACCGGCTCCGTCAGTTTGAAAAATTCCAATTGGAGCGAAGGCACTAAGCAGACGAAATCGCTCCTCACTCTCGCGTAGGGCTTCTTGGGCTTGTTTGCGAGCGGTGATATCCAAGTCTATCCCTGTCATGCGGACTGGTCTGCCAGTTTGATCATAAAAGACCTGCCCTTGACTGACTGCCCAGCGAATTCTACCACTAGGACAGAAAAAGCGGAACTCAATGTCATACGGTTCTCTGTGTTCTACTGCACGGGCGATCGCTTTCTCCACTTGTGCTCGATCCTCTGGGTGCAGCAAGTTAACAAAGGTTTCATAGCGACCATCAAACTCTCCCGCTTGCATTCCAAACAAGCGTTCAAGGCTAGCAGACCAAACAATTTGGTTGGTGAGGATATTCCAGTCCCAAATCCCCATCCTTGCTGCTTCAAGTGCTAGCCGCAATCGCTCTTCACTTTCTTGCAGCGCCTGCTGAGTCTGCTGACGCTCCAACAATTCCATTTGTGCTTGCTGATACAGCTGTGATTGTTGGATGGCAATCCCAACCTGAGTTGCCAATTGAGTCAGCAGGCTAATTTCCATTGCTTGCCACTGCCTTGGTGCTGTACACTCATGGGCAATCAACAGACCCCAGAGTTGAGGTGTAGAAGAGGGATGATCAATTTGTAATTCTTGAGTGTTATTTACTACATTCAGCAAAATTGGCACGACTAAGTTTGCTCGTACCTGAAACTGAGCGAGTAAGTTGACGTGACAGGGATCGATCTCACCATTATAGATGTCTGTTCTTGCCGTGGCTTCCCCTTGTAGATAAGAGTCGATGTCGCTTTTGGCGAGGCACGTATCATAGATGCTAGTTGACAAGATTGGTGTCCAACCGGACTCTACTGACTCTACAACCACTTTGCCGTTCCCCTGTGGTTGCAACTCGAACATAATCACCCGGTCTGTTTGCAAGAACTGCCGTACTAGCTCTACAGTGGTGTTGAGAATTGTGTCCAAGTCGAGGGATTGCCGAATTTGCCCAGCTATCTGTGTGACAATCCGCTCTGATTTTAGTTGTTGTTCCAGGGCTGCTTGGCTTTGTTGTAATTGCTGTTGTAATCGCGCATTCTTAATGGCGCTTTTGACTGCCAACCGTAATGTCTCTGAAGTTGTCTTACCCTTAATCAGATAGTCTTGAGCGCCACGTTTCATTGCTTGCACGGCAACGAATTCATCGCCTTGACCTGTTAACATAATGACAGGCGAGTGATTCTTGCCAATCTGATCCTGCAACTGGCTCAAAAACTCTAATCCGTCTAAATCAGGCAACAAGAAATCGATCAAGATCACATCTGGTTGCTCTTGGAGACATAAACTCAACCCTGCCTCGCCAGTCTCTTCTTCCAAAATCGTGTATTGATACTCGACTTCTTGCAGCAAGTAGCGGCAATAGGCAAATCTGTCCTCTGCACTATCGTCGATAATCAAGATTTTCACTGGTTCTTGTGTATCCATCAACTGCTGCAAGAAGTAGGAGTTCCAATTTCTGTGAAAAATTTCTCAAATGATTCTTTAATTTTAGTTTGTTCGAGACGGCTTTCTCGATTTTTCGTCTTTGATGTATAGCTGTGCATAGCTATCCATAAGCTTGTGGAAGCGTAGTGATTTCGAACCAATATTGGATAAATACCTCGATCGTTTCCTTGAGCTTGCTAAGATCTATTGGCTTGACAATATAACCATTAACTCCGTGTTCGTAACACGCGTCAATATCTTTAGGATTAGAAGATGTTGTAAAAATAATGACGGGAATCATTTTAAGAGTTGCGTTTTGCTTGATCGCAATCAACACATCTCGTCCGTCCATCCCTGGTAAATTCAGATCAAGCAAAATTATGGCTGGACGCGATCGATCGGTATGATTCGCGTAGTCACCCACTTGAAAGAGAAAGTTTAATGCATCTTCCCCATCTACACAACGGTAGATGGGAGTATTAAGTGAGGATTTGCGGACTATCCGTTTAAAGGCTTCAAAATCCTCGTCACTGTCTTCGACTACTAATAAGCTATTGTTCAGCACTGGGTTCATAAAGTTGACTTGCTCGCGGTAAGGCGAAGTAGAAAGTACTGCCTTCTCCATAAGTTGACTCCACCCATATTCTACCGTTGTGACGTTCAACTATCTTCTTTGCAATCGTTAATCCAGCCCCTGTACCACCTCCATACTGATTTTTGCCGTGCAGTCGTTTGAAAATACGGAAAATAGTTTCAAGATACTGTTGTTTGATACCGATGCCATTATCACGCACATAGAATATGATTGCTATCTCTCCATTGTGAGAGTTTTCTGGTTGTAAGCAATTATTGGGCGTGTCAGCTTCATCTAAATAGCCAATCTCAACCCATTTTTCGGGACGGCTGTTGTACTTGATCGCATTGCTCATCAAGTTAGTAAAAACCTGAGCAAGCTGGATGCGATCGCACCTGACAATCGGTAAAAGGCGAGGAATGCGGAACTCCACGTCCACTGATGTCATGCTCAGTTTCATCACTTGTGTTGCATGTTGCACCAGTTCGTTTGTGTCTGTCAGTTGCAAATTCAGTTCCATCCGTCCCAGGCGCGAGAAGTGCAGCAAAGACTCGATCAAGTCTTCCATGCGATTAGTTAAGCGCAACAGCGTTTGTAACTTCTCCAGTCCATCTTCTTCCAGAACATCGGCGTAGTCTTCGATCAAAAAACTCGCGTAATTATGAATACCCCGTAGGGGTTCCTTCAAGTCGTGAGAGGCGATATAAGCAAAGGCATCTAGTTCCGTATTGCTCCGTTCTAACTCAAAATTGAGTTTTGCCAATTCATCTGCTTTGCGCAAGACAATGCTGACAATTGCCCCCCGCAGTTCTAAAACTGCCTCAATTTCACAAGGCTTCCAAGGTAAAGACCGTCCTTGGACTGTTTCTTGCCACAAGGCAAAGGATTTACGCGGTGATAGTCGCACACTACCATTTTGCAGCACTTCCACAGGTTTGTTGGGATTCCCTCCCCAATTCACAGTTTGAATCACTTCGGGACGAAACCACAAAATGTAATTGCGCTTGACTTTGGAAACTGCTAATGCTAAACATCCACTCGCAATATATTTGAATTTTTCCGCTTCTAGAAAAATTTCGGGTAAAGCGTCTGTATATAAAAGATTCTCGCCCTCAATCTTCGTTCCCACCCAAGCCAGCAATGTTTGCAAATTATCAGGTTCGGGAGTCTGACCGATGGTAGTCCAGCTGTCGTTCCAGCAAATCGCCACTCCTTGAGCGTTAACAATACTTAGCAAATCAGCTTCAGAATGGGTTAACCCGTCCACCAAATTTTCATGTTGGGGAATCAATTCTATGAATCTAGCCAGAATCGATTTTAAATTCATCTTGTAGTCAAAGTCGTCATTGGCTTGTTTTGTCACTAAATCCAAGGACATAACTTGACCAATAAATTCACACGCTGTCCGTGCTTCGTAACTCAGGTATTTGGGCGATGTATGGTGACAAGCGATCAATCCCCAAAGTTGTTTGTTTTTGACCAGAGATATTGACATCGATGCAGCTACACCCATATTGTTCAAGTACTCTACGTGAAGCGGGGATACGCTGCGTAAAACGGCTAGGCTTAAATCTGTGGGGCGTTGAGTGAGAGGATGCAGTGGTGGTACTAACGCAACAGGTTGATAATTGCTATCGGGAATCAAGCGCAACCTATTCAATCGGTAAAGTTGCTTTGCCTGTTTTGGAATATCTGAGGCAGGATAATGTAAACCAAGATAGGGTGTCAACTCATCTTTTGCAGCTTCGGCTATGACGTTACCTGCATCTTCTGTGTCAAATTGATAGACCATGACACGATCAAATCCCGTTAGCTGCTGCACCTGTTGCACTGCAACTTGACACATTTCCTCAGTTGTCGATGCTGCTTGAATTTTACAAATAGCGCCTTTTACCAAATGATAAAACCCGAAGAAACTCACATTTTCTTGGGTTTGACTCGGTTCTAACTCTAAAATAAGTACGCCATCGAAGCGATGCACAATCCCATCGAAAATCAGGTTTTTCCCCTGTTGATGCAGAACAATTTTCAACGGATTGACGCTTTCAAAATCTTTTGACAAACACTCTTGAATTGCGTTAAGTTGCTGCGAGTCGAGCAAGTCGTGCAATGCCGTATTTAGCAATTCCTCTGGTTCGCGCCCCAAAAGTTGAGCAGTGTTATTGCTGATCTGAATGATCGTTAACTCCGGTTCTTGGAGAACGAACAAAAGACCATGAGGCTGGATGGAACCGGGAATATGAATTGGTTCACGCTCGCAATTGGTTAAGTCTAGGGTATCTGGTGTGATTGTTTCGTTCTGGATCATGCTCTAACAGCAATTTTTTGCTCCGCTTTCCAATTGTAGTGAAAATTCCTAAGGTTCAGCAGCGAGTCAATATCCTGGAACAAAGCTAGGTAGCTTTATTTCCACCGCGTTGTACAAATAGTCTATCGCATTACAATAAATTGATTTCAGGCAAGGCAGATACATGTATGACAGAAAGAAACACACAGTTGCGAACGACTTTTGATCGAGTAGCACTGCTTTATGACCAAGCACGACCTGGCTATCCTGAGGAACTGTTTGACGCTGTTGTGTCTGTGTCAGGAATTCCACCAGATGGACGCATACTCGAAATTGGTTGCGGCACAGGTCTTGCTACAGTACCTTTTGCTCGCCGGGGTTATCGTCTCTTGTGCATCGAATTGGGAGAGAACCTGGCTGCCGTTGCTCGACACAAACTAGCTGCCTATCCCTTAGTAAAGGTGCAGACTGGAGCATTCGAGGACTGGTCGCCACAGACGGGTGCCTTCGATTTAGTGATTGCGGCGACCGCCTTCCATTGGCTTGACCCAAAAATTGCATACCAGAAGACGGCTCAAGCGCTGAGGGTTGGGGGAACTATTGCTTTGTTTTGGAACGTGCATGTGCACAGTGACACAAGTCAGGGCTTCTTTGAAGCGCTGCAGTCGGTCTACCTGTACTTTGCTCCATCGCTAACCAAGGACGACTACAAGCTTCTCCATGCGAACGAGGTGCCGGACAAAACGGGCGAGATCGAGCAAACAGGTTTGTTTGACAAAGTGACAGTTTGCAAGTATCTATGGGATGCAGCTTATGACGCTGCTAGCTATATCGACCTTTTAAACACCTACTCTAATCACATAGATTTGGACAGTAGCAAACGAGAGCGTCTGTTTCATGAGATTGTAGAGCTAATTGATACCAAGTTCAACGGTCACATTACTATGAGATACTTAACTACTCTCTACATAGCCCACCGGAAGTAATTCGCTGCAATTGAAGATTAAAACGCAGCTGACTCCACTATCAACTAGTTTTGACCACACCCGTTCCCTGTTCCCGTTCGGCTGACGCTCACCTTGGCGTTGCCTGTTCCCTGTTCCTTCGATAACTAAGTGACCAATCACTTCAATGGATAGACCAATTTTATACATAGCAATTACCAATCATGGCTTTGGTCATGCTACCCGCGCAGCAGCTGTCGCCGCAACAATTCAAAAATTTTGTCCAGAAGTCCTGCTGATCATAGTGAGTACTGCACCACGATGGTTGCTAGACTGCTACATAGAAGGCGATTTCATCCAGCGTCCCCGTGCGATGGATTTAGGTGTGGTGCAAGCAGATAGCTTGACAATGGATAAGGCTGCAACTCTAGAAAAGTTACTTGAGATTAAGAAAAATCAAAATTCTATCATTGCTTCTGAAGTCAACTTTATCCGCCAAAATCGCGTTCATCTTATCTTGGCAGATGTCCCCTTCCTGGCTTGCGAAATTGCCAAAGCAGCTAAGATACCCTGTTGGATGATGAGTAACTTTGGCTTTGACTTTATCTATCGAGATTGGGGTAGTCGTTTTACAGAGATTGCTGATTGGATAAGTGATTGTTACTCGAAGTGCGATCGCCTGTTTCGTCTTCCTTTCCACGAACCGATGCAAGCTTTTAATAATATCACAGACGTCGGCTTAACAGGCGGTTCTCCTCGTTATGCTCCCCAAGAAGTACGATCCAAATGGGGAATCACAGCCCCAAAAGAAAAAACGATCTTACTCACCTTTGGCGGATTGGGTTTACAGCAAATTCCCTACGAGAACCTAAAGCAATTTCCAGATTGGCAGTTTATCACATTTGATAAGTCTGCCCCTGATTTGCCAAACCTAGTGTCAGCTACTGACCAAAAATACCGCCCAGTGGATTTTATGCCTATTTGTGGGCGAGTTGTATCTAAACCTGGTTTCAGTACCTTTGCCGAAGCAACACGTTTGGACGTGCCGATTGTTTCAGTTACTCGTGAGGATTTTGCAGAAGCAACTTTTTTATTAGAAGGTATTAGCAATTACAACCAACATCAAATCCTCAAACCATCTGAGTTTTTCCGAGAAACTTGGGATTTTCTCAATCAAGCACCCAATCAACCGAAACAATCTCAACTCATTGCTAAGGATGGGAATGAAACTATAGCTCATGCTGTGCTTAACTATTTACAACTAATTTAGATGCGTTTGTCCAGTTTGGCAGGTTTGGCAGGTTATTAAGAATAATCGCAGTAAGGATCATTCAGAAACCCGCCAAACGCTTAGGGTTATCCGGTTAAGGCTCGGAAAAATTAGGGGCTAATAGCAAAATATTTAGTTTGCTAAATCTATTGACAGAATCCGCACTTTGCTTTGTAAGTCTAGTGAACTGGCGAACGTAGTTGGCGTCTGTCTGGTGTTAAAGTCGTAACGTCGCCCAACCTCGCGCCCCAACCTTTGCATATACGTTTGTAAGTTTATAGCGCCGTCGCTTGTGCGTAAGGCTTTCGATGGGTTTTTAATGAGTTTGTTGAGTAGTCCCCTACCACCGAAAACAGCTGCTGCTACGTATTCAACACCTCTATTTAGGTGACGTTTGATGTGCGGTCTGCTTAAATACTTTTCGACGTACGTCATCTGTCTTTCTGGTGGTAACGAAAGTATCCGTCTAAGCGTCGTACCAAACTCTTGGGCGTCATCTGTGCCAAAACCTATCAAACCTCCGTACCCACACGAGTTAGTCTTGTGGAACTCTCTCGGGTTGAAGTTAGTTTCAACGGCGATAACGTCTGCTATCCATGAGCCAGGAATACCGAGTTTGTTAGCGGTAGTGTTTATCGCTCGTCGGAAGGCAACGTTTTTGTGAAGATACGCGTAGCCATGTGTATTGTCTATGTTGTTTTCCGGGTAAGCAATGTTTGGAACGTACCCTTTTTTTGCAGGCACTTGAAAATTAAACCACTGTTGTGTTGAATCTGAATAACCCGATTGGTTCTGATTTTCAACATTGTCGTTAAGCATGTATGAACTCTTGCCCATTTTTGGGACGTTTTCACCATTTTTTTCTTGTCTTTTTATGATGTTGAAGTTGTATTGCCAACTGTTTGTCTTACCGATAGCTTTTCGAGCAACACTACTAGTTGTGTTTAAGCCAGCAAAAGACTCAATAGGATCTTCTACACTGTCGTTTCCGTCGAAGGTGTTTGCTTTTGGTATTTTCCAGTGAAGATGCTCACCAGACGAATGTTCTGTACTGCCGACTTGGCTTAAGTTTGCTTGCTGCGTTAGGCTTTGTGTTTCTTGTTCCGCAACTTTTGGTTTTAGGGGGAATGTTTTCTTTAGTTGCGCTTGAGGTTTATTTAAGCGGTAGGGAGTGTATTTCTCTGCTATCGTGTTGATTCTCATCTGAAGAAGCGTCGCCTGTTCCTCGTACCTCAGAACTAACTGTTGCAAAGCCCCGGTGTACTGTTGCGCTTGCTCTTTGGTTAGACCTTGAGACGGTATGTTGAACCCCTCAATCTTTAGCGCTTGTTGTACACTTTCGTCCTTTGAGTTCCGCACGAGCCATTCGACGCCATTGACGTTAATATCGCCAATATTTTGGCGAAGGCTGTTTAACTCTAGCTGTATCTGCTGTTGCTCTTTGATGTCGCCAGAATACTCGGGAACCACACCAACAGGGTTCCCCTGTATCTGTTTGTGAATGGAGTCGTTCTCTATTTGCTGTCCAAGCTTTGCGTTTGTGATTAACTTCCTAGCAAAAACTTCTGTGCTTTGGTTAGAGAACTTCTGTATTTTTGCCTCGTTAACTAACTTGGCTTGTTGTATCTTGCGGATCTTGTCAATAGGCTGTATGTTGTGCTCTAGAAGTTTTTGCGCTTCGTAAGGTGTGGAGTCTTGTAGTGTTGAGGGGACTTGCAACCCTTTGCGCGCGATCGCCCGTATATGCCCAGAGGGTTTTCCTCCAGAAAACCCTCTCCCTGAGCGAAGCTCAGGGCAAGATGCTGGAGGCATCTTGGGGCATAGGGCAGGCGAAGCCATCGCTTGTGCTTGAGCGCTAGTCGTTTGTTGTGCATCAATCGATTGACGTATCGCCGCGTTCTCTTGACTAAAGGTTTGTTGTGTCTTACCTAAAAGTTCCTGGTTTTGTTCTAGTCCATCAGCTAACGCCTGGTTAGCCACGTTAAACTTAGCTTGAATCTTATTCTGTAGGGCATTGTTTTGCCCTAGTAATTCGAGTGGAGCCGCCATTACTTCTCTCCCTGTAATGAAAAGTAGTTGGTTAAAGTCAAACTGCCAGTTGGCGAGTACGTAGAAAATAACGAAAAACGATTTGGTGATGCTTTGAAGTACCTGCATTTGGCGGCTTACGCTTATTTTTGTGTAAATAAACTTTCGCGGAAATATTATCGGTAACTATTGTAAAGGATTATACGGCTTTTTCCTATACTAAGTAATCCACTGTGTTCTTCTTGCCACCACTTTTTAAAGTCAATGCCCTGAGTCCTTACGGACACAGAAGTTTGTAACGGGCAGGGGGTAAGCTTGTTTTAGATAAAATAGGGAATGACTAATAATTAATGCAAAAATGACTGACTACCAAAAGCTACTGAGGATTTCTACGACTGGCAAATCTTTGCATAATATTACCCGAAAAGTTGAAGATACAGTCGCTGAATCAGGTGTTGAAACTGGACTATGTGTTCTGTTTTTGCGCCACACCTCAGCCAGTTTGCTGATTCAAGAAAATGCTGATCCAGATGTCCTGAAAGATTTAGCCAATTTTATGGCAAAACTCGTACCAGAATCGGCTCAGTACATCCACGATACTGAAGGTCCTGATGATATGCCAGCACATATCCGTACAGTTTTGACTCATACTTCAGAAATTATTCCGATCAATAGAGGTCACTTAGTACTGGGAACTTGGCAAGGAATTTATATTTGGGAACATAGGCAAAGAAATCACGCAAGAGAACTGGTTATTCATATCTCTGGGTCGTGAACATAACCTTGAATAGGGAACAGGGAAGATAAATTCTACCTAGCTTCGCAAAAATCAGATAGAAATCCTATAGTTTAAAACTAGTGACCAATGACCAATGACTAATGACCAATGACTAATGACTAATGAAAATAGCTGATTTCATAACCTGGTTTGAAAAATGGGCAGACCCAGCTTGGCAAGAAAGCTGGGATAATTGTGGCTGGCAAATTGAGCCAGGAGTATTGCAAGAAAATGCACGGGTTTTGGTGTGTTTGACACCAACTTTGGCTGTGATGCAAGAAGCGATCGCATCCCAAAAAGCTGGTATCCCCGTCAATCTGATTTTTGCCCACCATCCTTTGATTTTCAGTCCCCCCAAGTCCTTACGTTGTGGCGACGCCATCGGCGAAATGGCACAGTTAGCGTTTACCCACAATATTGGTATTTACACTGCTCATACAAATTTCGACCAAGTAGATGATGGAACTGCTGACGTTTTGGCTCAAATTCTAGAACTCAAAGAAGTCTCTCCTGTTGTACCCACTCAAGCAGGATTAGGATATGGGCGCGTTGGAAATTTAAAGCACTCCATTGCTTTAAAAGAGTTACTCACAATCATTCAAACTCGACTTGCGCCTTCTCATCTGATTTCCTCTCCAGTGGTAGATTTAAAGCAGGCGATTTCCCGAGTTGCTGTTTTGGGTGGTTCAGGAGCCAGTTTTCTTTCAGCGGTTGTAAAAACAGGTGCTCAAGCCTACTTGACTTCTGACTGTAAGTTCCATCAGTTTCAGGAAAGCCGTGATCGCGGTGTGATTTTGATTGACGCCGGACATTACGCTACAGAACGTCCAGCGTGCGATCGCCTCGTGCAAAAGTTTCAGGATTTAAATTTAGATTGGGTACAGCTAAGTCAACAAGATGAGGATTTTAGATTGCTTTTTTAATTTTGATAAACAAAACTGATAGCAGCAAAAGTGTCAAAGTGCTTCGGGCTGGGGCTCACGGGTGTAAAGGGATAGGAATATAAATGCATTTTCCCTACACCCCTACACCCCTACACCCCTAGTTCCGGTCAAGCAAGCTTTGTGTGGCTGAGGTTAATATCGAGCAAAGAATTTAAACTTCAGCTGTTGTTGTTTAAAACCATCAAGGTTACAAGAGAATAAGCTAAGATCAAGTACATAGGGGTAAAAGTAAAGCAAAGTCCCCGGACTTCCCCACGAAGTCAAGGACTACAAGTAGGCAATTCAAACAACCGCAACTAACGTTTGTTTTGGAGTATAAAATATTACATAATGGTTGTTACCACTCACCAATTTATCTTGTCTTTGCCAGGAAAAATCCCGAAATCTGTGACTTCTATGAAGTAAACATTTTTTGAATGACCCGACAAAAATGAAGTTTAGCTGGTGCAGTAACCGTGAACTTTTTAGCCCAAAAAGCTGACAAAGCAGACAAAGAAAAACGAGTTTCTGGTTTGGGTCAAGAAAAATACCTTGACTTGGTTCGGTCAACGAACCATAAAGGGGTATTATATGCTGGGGGAAAAGCCCAGATGTTGTTGACAGATTTAACTTAAGTATAAAAAGGCAGAAGCAGTAGATGCTACACCGCAAGATTTATCAATTGTGTTGCGACGGGCGGGAGGTCTGTGTGTTCTTGCGGGACCAACAACGCTGGATCGAGCGTGCCCGCATCCTTGATATAGAGGGAGATTTGGTCACCCTACGTTATGAAACAGAAGAAGAAGACGAAGTTTGTTCTTGGGAGGAAATGGTTCGCCTTGAAAGTATTGGTGCTGTAACGCAAAAATTAGCTTCAGTGCCACGCGGCAATGTAGAACCTCTTTTAACTGAAGACTGTCCAGAAGCTGAGCGTATCCGTAATCGTTTCACTGATTCAAACCCAGAGTAATCAGTGCTGAGGGTTCAGTCCTTGTACTGGGATAACCCAAAGGTAGGCAACACTTAAGTGTTGAGTAAAATTTAGGAAATTCGCACGCCAATCACTCAGCACTTATCTGTTGAAACTCACAGACTGAGCATTCAAGACTCAGGACTCTTTTCGATGTTACGTTCAAATGCAGGGCAGTAACCTTCAAGGGTGACTTTGAAATTATACAGTGGGGACGCAGGATTCCAACACCTCTGTCCCCTTTGATGTCGGCAAGTACCGCAGCAATCAATATCAGACCAGGTAAAGCGATCGCTATTTTGGTTCAGCAGTTCTCTTTGCGATAGTCCGCGTAATACCAGATCTTCGCCTTGCCATCGGGCTTCAATTAAACCTGTGTCCGCAAAGTGTCGCCACCGGGGGTCGGCAGTGATTGCATCGGGTAGGGTGATTGTGACTACAGTTCCTAATTCCGTCAGTTCGCCTTCATAATTTGTTTCTGGGGCAGCTGGTTGTAAAAATGTTTCACCAATAGGCAGATCCACAAGTGTGCCAGCTGCCGGAGAATGCAAATGATAACGATTCTGTAACTCTTCTAGGCTTGTTAGGTCTGCTAAGTAAGCAGGAGAACCGTGGACGAAAATAACGTGCTGCGGTCGCAAATTATGAATGAGTTGGGTTGTTCCAGGACCGTCACTATGCTGAGCAAGAAGATAGGTTTCAACGGTGGTTACTCGTGAGTATTGGTCGTTAATTTTTATATTGGTTTTTTCTGGAACAAGGGTGAGCCAATAGGCAGTACCTTTTTGGCAGTATTCGTTTAAATCAGCTGTGGAGTCAGTAAGGATAATACAAGGGCTGCTAACATCAGGGAGCTGTTGTGGCTGCATTCGCCGCACACGTGGGCGTATCCGTTCATCCCAAAATAAGGGTTGATGGCGAGCAAAGTTTTGTACCGAGGGGGGAAGATGGGATAGCAATTCCAGGTAAGCGTCACATCCAACAGCGACACTACCATCAACCCAGATATCTAAATCTCTTCCTGTGAAATGGTGATGACTGCGTAAAAGCATCAGCAGCTCTTGACCGAGTCCCAAAGTTGGTGTAGGAAGTAGCACAGAGCAACGCTCTGCGATCGCTCGGTTAATTCTCTCAGCAAGTTGATTTTCTTGAGTCCGGCGGTGGGGATGACGGGAAGTTCCATAGCTTCCTTCAATAATCAGCACATCCAACTCTATTCCCCGCAATTCTTCCAAACGTAAACCTTCTACAAGCCGCGAATTGGATAAAAAAAAGTCGCCCGTATACAGTAGCCTGTAAGAGCGCTCTTTTGTGGTATACGTGAGTAGAATTGCTACCGCCCCTGGTAGGTGACCTGCAGGAATTATTTGTGCTACCAGACCATCTTTGAATTCTACTGGCGATCGCAATGGCAGTGCTTGACAAAATGATGGTACTTCCTGGGGATCTTGCTCCTGCCAATTTAGAGGCAGCAACTTGCTAGTCACTTCGCTGGCGTATATTGGTAGCAGCGGAAATGCCTTATGCAGAGCTAACAACCCTCTGGCATGGTCTGGATGCGCATGACTCACCAAGACGAAATCTGCTGGTAAGGGCGAACTTCCTCCTCGACGTGCGAATTTTTGAAATCTGTTCACTAGAGTTGAGATATCCGCCAAACCACAGTCAAGCAAAATGCGATGTGGTCCCATCCGTATTAATAGACAAACACCCTCATCATCGTGATGAACCCCAAAAGGCAAACATTCTAGTTCACTCGCCGTCTCCCCCGCATCAAATCTGGAGGATACTGACAGGCGATCGCTCATGCTCTTTTCCCCTCTCAGCTCATTTTTATGGACATTTGCCTAATGGGTAACAAAAATACTTCTAAGTTACGGACTAGGGGCGGTGCTGATTGTTTTTTGTGACTTCAGTGGGCGGAGCCATTGCCATGATAGTTATCTGAATCGTAGAATCCATTTTTCGTACCAAAAAACAAGCACGAAACTGTGAAGACAATTGTCAGTGCAGCTAAAACCAGCTTTACATCCATGTGTTTGTTGCCCTTTATGAAAGACTTTCTGATTTTAATTGAGTGATTTCTATATCTCAAGAAATCCCCAGAAAATCTTTATCTACTATTGTTTATGAAAATTATGATATAAGTAAATATACTTTTTACAAATATTATTATAAGACTTGTGTGAGACTGATTTTGGACTACGGCTAAAACTTATAACTCAAAACTTGAATTATAGTCTTCTCCGGCAATTTACCAGAGCTGACAGTAATCGTGTCACTACTGCTAGAACGTACTGTCATTCCGTTCATGAGTTTTAGGAAGTCATCCAAAGGTGATATATCGCAGTTTGCAGCATCTGCTGCTTGTGTGCGGTAATGGGTAGGAATCACTATTTTGGGATTGAGGGTTTGAATTGCAAGTCTGGCTTCTTCAGGATTATAGGCTTTTGCACCTCCTCCTACAGGCACTAACGCCACATCAGGACGCCCCATAAGGATTTTTTGTTCAATGGAAATGGGTGCTGCAGCTCCTCCCAAATGAAGGATATTAATTCCCGCTTGCTTCCAAAGCCAGGCCGTATTTACACCAAATTGCCTGCCACCTTTACGGTCATGGTTTATGGGGATTCCCTGGAACTTAATGTTATTAAACTCGTAAGCTCCCGCTTCATACATAAGCTTTGGATTTCCAACAAGGTCTTCTACAGCACCTTCATCTAGCAATTGACTGCTAATCAGAGCTAAATCAGCCGCAACCTTGGGCACACGATAACGAGCGGTACAGCCAACTGCCCGAAAAGGATTCGTGAGAATTTTGACTCCGCCACCAGTAAATAAAAAGCTAGTATGACCGAGCCACTGAATTGATAATGAACCGCCAGATTGGGCATTAGCTTGAAGGGAGGAACCCAAGCTCGTAACTAATGTTGTTGTTAATCCGGCTCCTGCATAGCCCAATAACTGTCGTCGTTTCATGAATTCTTCTCTCTAGACCGCAATTGTTCTGTAAAAGTTTTGCAGTAGTTGCTTGCTTGAAGTTCTCAGGACACTTTCACGTTAAATGAAACTGGACGCCCTCAATATGAGGATAGTTCCAGTGTCACACCTTTATAAGTGTGCCATCCTTAATTCAAGCAGTGATTTCTAGCACATTTGGACAAGTGTCACACGAAATCACTAAACTATGATACCTGGTTGCGGTCATCGGAGTTTCTATTTGGGCGAAAATTCCCACGCCTGTATGATACAGGTAAAACTATCGTAGTTACCGTCGATAACTATTATTAAAAGTTGTTATTTGTTATTATTTCTGGTTTCTAGCAATTAAGATAATTGCGAGTAATTCTCATGACTCAGATTTTCATCTTTAGTTTCAGTCATCTTGAAAAAAGACACTTCTGCCCAGCACTTAGGATGATACAGATGCCAACACTAAAGCTAACAGGGGAGGAAGTAAAAGTGTACCAGCCACTATCACTGCTACCAAAGCAGAGACAAGCACAGCAGCAGCAGCGCAGTCTTTAGCAATTTTTGCCAACTCATGGTAGGTCTGTTTAACTGTTAAGTCCACAATTGACTCGATCGCCGTATTCAGCAACTCCAACGCCAAAACTAAACCGCTCGTTAGTCCAATCACAGCGATTTCTACAGATTTAAGATGCAAGAAAATGCTCAAGGTAATTGCCAAAGTACCAACACAAACATGAATGCGAAAATTACGTTGTGTTTGAAAAGCGTAGCTAATTCCGCACCAAGCATACTTAAAACTGACAAATAAATTAGAGGCAACTTGCCACGATAATTGACGTTGGCTACTAACAACCGTTTCTAAGCAGTCCGGTACTGGCGGCAGCGAAGCTTTTGGTGGAGATGAGACTTGTTGAGACATAAGTGTAAAGACCAAACAGCAGAGTAGGTGGGGAACAGACAGCAGATGTTAGGAGAATAGTGCACTTATTAGCAATTTGTAACAGAAAAATATCAAATATTAAATACAGAATAACACTTAGATTCTAATGGTAAGTCATTGCTATTCAAAGTCAGTGTCAATACCTATCGCCTTCAGTAATATGACTTGTTGCTTAAGCATTTGGCTCAAACTTTGTTCATCAGGATGATCCCAACCCAAAAGATGCAGTAACCCATGAGCTGCTAACCAAGCGAGCTCTGTTGGCAAAGGATGTTCTTGCTGTTGAGCTTGCTGCTGAGCAGTTTCGACAGAAATAACAATATCACCGAGATACAACGATTCTTGAGTGTCTATTTCTGTCAGTTCAGGGCTATCTACCTCTAGTGCTGCAAAAGATAAAACGTCTGTCGGTTTATTTTGATGACGATACTGCTGGTTGAGTGTCATAATTTCACAGTTGTCTGTTAAACGTAGTCCAACTTCATAAGTAGGCGCTAAAGAAATACTCGGCTGTAGTATTTCTAACCAACACTCAAACCAGTCTTCCCAAGTTTCAGCAGTTATATGGGCGTCCTTTTCTCCAGAGCGAAGAGCTTCTGGCTGGGATGATTCATGATAATAGTCCTGCACATACAGTTCAACTCGCACCAGCTACAAAGTCTCCTAAGCCCACGTATAAATTTCATCCTTAGCGAGTGAGGTAAGCCAGACCTACTAGTACTGCTAAAAGACCTACTATCGTTAATACAAAATGCTTCAAAGAGGTCAGACGCTTTTGCACCATGTTTCGCATGGCGAGTTTGACGTAGGAAGGTTGAGGTTCTGTAGAACGAGAGTCACTCATAATGATGATTTGTTAACAAACTCTTCTCATAATGTAACAGTTCTTATAGCACCAAGTTGCCATTGTGCCCCCTTTGGAAAGGAGTGAAGCAGGGAGGGAAACACCGAACAAAGGATTTATTCCCACACTCCCACACTTTCTCTTGCTGATTCTAATTATGCAGAAGCTTCTACCAACTGGTTCTCTTGCCGTAAATAGGCTTGGATAAACATATCGATTTCACCGTTCATTACATCCGCGATCGCAGTTGTTTCCTCAGCAGTCCGCAAATCCTTCACCATCTGGTAAGGATGAAAAACGTAGTTACGGATTTGGTTACCCCAGGAGGCTTCTACCATATCACCCCGGATTTCAGCGACTTCTTTGGCGTGTTGCTCTTGAGCGATAACCAGCAGTTTTCCCTTCAAGCGAGCGAGGGCTTTTTCTTTGTTTTGTAATTGGCTGCGTTCCTCCGTACAACGCACAGCTATACCAGTTGGAATGTGAACAATACGTACTGCGGTTTCTACTTTATTAACGTTTTGCCCACCTTTACCTCCAGAACGAGTTGTGGTTATTTCCAAATCTTTCTCTGGAATTTCTAGTTGTATATTATTATCTATCTCGGGCATCACTTCCACGCCAGCAAAGCTTGTTTGCCGCTTACCGTTGGCGTTGAAGGGTGAAATCCGCACGAGACGATGTGTGCCTGTTTCGGAACGCAGGTAACCATAGGCATAGCGCCCGGTAATTTCTACAGTTGCAGATTTGATCCCCGCCTCATCACCTTCGGAAAGTTCGCTTAAACTGACTTTATACCCATATTTTTCTCCCCAACGCGTGTACATTCGCAGCAACATATCTGCCCAGTCTTGAGCATCGGTACCACCTGCCCCGGCGTTGATTGTGAGTACTGCGCCCTTTTGATCATAAGGACCAGAAAGCAACTGGAGTAACTCCCATTGGTCTAATTCGCGCTTTAGCTTATCAACATTAGACTCAGCTTCTTGCAAAAGCCCTTCATCTGTGTCTAACTCCAACAGTTCTAAAACTGCTTTAGTGTCTTCCAAACTGGCTTGCCACTGGTGATATTGTTGTAAATGTGCTTTGAGATCGTTGAGTTCTTGCAGTGTTTTTTGTGCCTGCGTTTGGTCATTCCACAACTCTGGTTGAGCGGCTATTTGTTCTAAATCTTGAATTTTGGCAGAAAGTGCAGGTATGTCAAAGATAGTCCTGGGTTTTACCCAGGCGATCAGACAACGTTTCAATTTCGCGTTTGAGTTCTAAAACTTCCATACTACCTAATTGATAATAAGCGCTTTGAATGTGCTAGTGCGTCCCGACGGTTGCTTTACACTATTGCTCTCTATTTTATTTGTTTTTACTTTAGCAAATATAGACCTGTGCGGCGTTTTTTCTGTAACAAGTTTTACATTAAATTTACTGATTCTTGACAAGATTAAATCAGGGAACAGGGAACAGGGAAACTGATACCTGTTGAGAGTTGTACTGTAGGTTTTCTGCTTTAAGTTTTGTCGGGTGGGTAATATTTTGTCATACCCACCTGATGGAAAATCTTTAGCCGACGGTAACTTGATTGCTGTCAACTGCAGTCGCACCATTAACTGAACGCGCTACAGAAACCATCTTGTTGAGAATGTCTTGGCTGGGAACTTTGCCTTTGAGGACTACAGTGCCACCTGTTTGAGCTACCCAGAGAGTTTCTATATCATCTAATTGTTGGTCTTGGTCAAATGCAAGTGCCACGCGCTTTGCCAAACCACTCTGGTCATATTCTCCATTCAATCCTACACGCTCTGGGGCGATTTGTTGAGTTGCAGCTGCAGGAGCAGCAGTTTGCTGAGCTTGTTCTACTGGTTGTGGTTCTGGATTAACTTGTGCTTCTTGAGGTTTCTCCATTCCAAAAAGTCTTTTTAACCAGCCCATAATACTATTGCCTCCTATCAGGGTTTCATTACATTTGAGTATAGAAGGCTGGATAAATGGTGACATCTGCCTGGAAAAATATATGCTGTATTATTAATTACTGCTTTGGGGGTAAATTTCTAATGTCTCTGTCGCAGGGAGGGTTTTGAGGAGAGTTTAAGGAACCGCAGAGGCGCAGAGAAGAGGAGGGGAGAGGTAATAGCGTGCACTTCTCACCACCGCACTTCTAAAGCACAGTTTAGAATAAGTGACAAGTGTTTAGTGATACTAATTATTAAAAATGATAAATATTGATCCCGTAATTAGTGCGATGAAACCTTTTGTCGGTTCTGTTGGAAAGCAAGTTATCAAAAACGCTCAGCATAATGAAGCTGTGATCCAAGTTTGAAAAAGTTTGAAACTTGATCCAACACAACCCCCTAAAGATGTTGATGGTGTTTATGCTTATACCAATTCTTTATGAAGCTGCGCTACATAAAGAATTGGTATTAGTTCTGTTGAATACAATAAATTTTATTTTTGAATTTTGAATGTTAGCGTAGCGTGCCGCAGGCAGCGAATTTTGAATTCTTAAGACTCTCCGTCAACTTTTGAAACACGACGTTTACGGAATATTCTTGTCATATTTATTCCTGTCACCAACATTGCTAGTAAACCCAAACCAAGTAAAAGTACATAAAAAGGTCTAAAAAATGATCCTAAATATGATCCTTGGTGAATCCTTAAAAAAAGAGCAGCTTGTTCACCAGACATTCCGAACCAATTTTTTCCAACTCGAAAAAGAATACCTGTTACTGCTGTTACAGCTAGAGGTAGAAATATAATTGGGGCAATAATGCGATGAATGACGCGAAAATCAGGTTTGGAATTATTTGATTTAGACGAAATTCTTCTGAATTTCATCATATTTAAACCAGTGACTATCATCCCCAACAGTCCCAAACCAACTAAAAGCACATAAACAGGTATTAGTGGTTTACCAAGGTATTCACCTTGGTGAATCACCATCATGAACTCTGCTATATTGCTTGGCATCCCAAACCAACTTCTTCCCAAACGATAGATCATTCCTGTTAAAGCACTAGCAAGTAAGGGTAAAAAAATAATTGGAGCAACTTTGTGGTGAATTTTCCGAAAGTTTATTTGCATATATTTATGGTGAATATATCAATTATAAATCGATCAGTAGCTTAAATCGTTGAACAGCCAACAGTGAACAGTAAACACTAACAACTGATAACTGTTAAATCTCAGCCCATTTCCGCAACAAATTTGCATGAGTTTTACAAATCAAGTCAAATTCTGGTGTTATTCCATGCTTCTGAAAAAGGGCTTGGCGTGCAGTTTCTAAATCGAACAAAATTTCCCTCTCTCCGGTATCGCGAATAATACTTTGTACCCAACTAATAGCGGCAAATCTCGTACCTTCAGTTACAGTTGTCACTTGATGCAGCGTTGAAGATGGATAAACAATCATCGAACCTGCTTCTAGTTTGAAAACTTGTTCACCCAAAGAAGTATCAATCATTAATTCTCCACCAACATAACTGCTAGGAGAACTGAGAAATAGAGTTAATGAGACATCAGAACGAGTCAAAACTTCATTTCCCATCAGGGCATTATCGGTATGATAACCGTAGTACATTCCCGGTTCATAGCAACTAAATATAATAGGTCGAATAATTTTTGGTCTGACGGCTGCTTGAAACAAGCGATTGCGTTGCAGTGCCTGCATGACAATGCTTGTCATTTCTTCTGTGAGTGCATTTTGTGGTAATTGTAGATTATTTTTCACTTCTTTTGCGTACCATCCTGCTGTTTCTTTGCCGTCTCTCAATTCCGAATTTGTCAATTTTGAATGAATTAATTCTAACTCCTCAGAGTTAAGAATATTATCAATACAAATAATCATGATAAGAAGTTTTTTTTCTTTATTTCCAACTCTCAAAAGAGATTTCTTTATTAACCGGTCAAAACTGTCATTTTTTGCATAAAAAAGGGATAAAGTGAGAGCACTTTATACCTGTGAAATCAAAAAAGTATAAATTTTATAGTATTTATACTTTCAGGAGTTAACTTTCTTCATCAAAACTTAAAATAATTACTTGCCTTCACCACCTTCACCACGTTCACCAGCTTCACCAGCGTCATTTGATTTTGTAGGTGCTTTAGTTTGTTGGGTTTTGGGGGTATTTCCCTTTCCTTCGCCACCTTCACTACCTTCCCCAGCATCATTTGCTGGGCTACAGGCGGTAGTAGTTGCTGCTAGACCTAGGGCAAGAAATAATGCAATTGCTTTTTTAGAACCCATAATAGACTCCCTAGTGGCTTGTGAATAATTGCATATTGTTAATTGTACAGAATCAGGCTGTCACAAACGATAAACAAGCACGTAATTTTTGCTATAGAGAAAATACTCTATGAACACCCCACCTCTAAAACGCACAAAAAGAGAAACCCGTTACAGTCTGTATCATTTAAGTTTCCGTACCTGGTTGAGTTAGCAACTAAGTATTTTGTAGGCAGTTCATAGCCCTCAATCAACATAATACTATGAAGGCGAGAGTCGTCAATGCTGCACCTGCAATTTTGTGTTTTCAACAAAATATTAAACAGGCTACAGAAACTATTAAATTCCATGATAGATTTTTACGTCTACCATGCGAAAATCTCAATATAACCAGGGTTGTTGTGGAGCTATGAATCTTTTAATTCTCTTAAAGATGTTTTCAAGCATCAGAAGTTTTTTTCGTGAGTTGATCAAGGTACTGAAGCCAGATTCCGCTAAATTTTTTGCAGTGCTATTTACTTTTGGTTTGTGCCTAAGTTTGAGCTTTTCTGCTTTTAGTCCGAGTTACGCAAAAAGTTCTACTCAAAATTCTGGTGCGAATCTTGCAGCTAATACCTCGATCGCTGCTGTTAACGTTGTGCGGATGGGTTATCAAAAATCTGCAGTTCTGGCTTTGGTGAAGCAACAAGGCACTTTAGAAAAACAATTGTCCCCTTCTGGGGTTAGTGTCAAGTGGCTAGAATTTCCCTCTGGTCCTCCGATGATGGAAGCCTTGAATGCAAACAGTATCGACTTCGCGGCTGTAGGCGAGGGACCACCAGTATTTGCTCAATCAGCTGGTGTTCCACTGGTGTATGTTGGTAACTCTTCAGCAAGTCCAGAAGGTTTGGCAATTCTAGTTCGCAACAATTCGCCAATTAAGACTTTAGCTGATCTCAAAGGTAAAAAAGTTGCCGTTGCTAAAGGTTCAAGTGCTCATTTTTTGTTGGTGCAAGCGTTGTCATCTACAGGATTACAGTACAGTGACATTCAGCCGACTTATCTTTCTCCAGCAGATGCTCGTGCTGTCTTTGAACAAGGCAAGATTGATGCTTGGGGAATATGGGATCCATTTTTAGCAGCAGCTCAAAAGAGTGGGGGAGCGCGGATATTAAGAGATGCTAAGGGTTTGGCGTCATGGAGGGAATTTTATGTGACGTCGCGAAGCTTTGCGGACGCAAACCCACAGCTTGTTAAGCAAATTCTTGAATCAGTTGACAAGGTAGGGAAGTGGGCAAAGAAAAATCACCGCCAAGTTGCTGAAGTATTATCACCGCAAATGGGCATTGATGTTGCTTCGTTAGAGTTAGCAGAAACTCGCCGCAAACGCTACGATGTACTACCCTTTAGCAATGAAGTGGTTGCAGAGCAACAAAAAGTTGCTGATACTTTCTTACGTCAGAAATTAATACCCAAACAAATCAAAGTAGCAGATGCTGTTTGGAAACCTAAATAGTGATATAGGAATCCGGTTTGATTTGGTGAATTGACTCGTGGAGGTAGGGAACGCTTAACGCTTAACGCTTAACAGAAAGTGTACCTAGCTTCGTCAAAAATCAAATACGAGTCCTATACCAAGTCGCTCAATGACTTCACCCCAGTCGCTATGCTCAAATTCACGCATTAGCACAGTGATAAAAATAATTTTTACGCATGAGGTGTGGGGTGAAGTGATGCGTATGAATGCAACTCACTTATCAAATAAAACTGCTATGGGGTGGTATTCAGAATAGATGCAAATGTTTGATTTTTTTAGCAGTTCAAACAGATATAGCAATTTTAAAATCATAAGGCCTAGGGGCACGCACTCGCGTTCGTGAAATATTCGATTGAGGCTGTAAAAAGTCTAGTGTCCTTAGTTAAAAGTAGTATAAAAAGATAAATAACTAAGGACGTTCATAATCAGGAATTTTACAACTCAAACAAGACTGCCATAAAGACGTAATTAGTAATGAGCACAGAGGGACATGGAATTACTTTGGTTTATTCCAACACATGGAGATGGTCGTTATTTAGCAACAGCAGTTGGTGGTCGTGAATGCAACTTTTATTACTTTCAACAAATTGCTCAAGCTGTAGATAATTTGGGCTTTACTGGGGCTTTGCTACCCACTGGACGCTCTTGTGAAGATGCTTGGGTATTGGCTTCGTCTCTGATTGCTGTGACTCGTCAAATGCGTTTTATGATTGCAATCCGTCCAGGGTTAATGTCTCCTGGATTGTCAGCACGAATGGCAGCGACATTTGACCGCGTATCTAACGGACGCTTGCAAATTCACGTTGTAACTGGTGGTGATCCCGTAGAATTGGCAGGGGATGGCGTGCATCTTTCTCATGATGAGCGTTATGAATTAACCGACGAATTTTTGAGAGTGTGGAAAGACATTTCAAGTGGTTTAGAAATTAACTTTAGTGGGAAGTATTTCCAAATAAAAGGTGGTAAAATATTATTTACTTCTGTACAAAAACCTCATCCACCCTTATGGTTTGGAGGTTCGTCATTTGTTGCACAACAGATTGCGGCTAAGCATGTTGATGTTTATCTGACTTGGGGAGAACCACCGCAACAAGTGGCAGAAAAGATTGCATCTGTGCGTCAATTAGCAGCAGAACAGGGCAGAACTCTACGCTTTGGTATTCGGCTACATGTCATTGTGCGGGATACTGAAAGTCAAGCTTGGGACGCAGCAAATGATCTGATTAAATATGTGAGTGATGAGGCGATCGCCAATGCACAAAAAATCTTTGCCAGAATGGATTCTGAAGGACAGCGCCGGATGACGCAGTTGCACAATGGCGATCGCAAAGCACTAGAAATTAGTCCAAACTTATGGACAGGAGTTGGGTTAGTGCGGGGTGGTGCAGGTACCGCTTTGGTAGGAGATGCCGACACAGTCATTGCCAGAATGGAGGAGTATGCAAAACTGGGAATTGATATCTTTATTCTTTCTGGTTATCCTCACTTAGAAGAAGCCTATCGAGTTGCTGAATTACTATTTCCTCGCCTACCGCTGCAAAAACCGTCTAACATAAATCAAACACAAATGTTCAGTCCTGTTGGCGAACTTATCGGCTTTGAAAACTTTCCAAAACAGCAATAACAGATAGTCCAAGGGACCTGGATAATGAAAAGAAAATTTCTCAAGCCATACTTCGATAGATTAGCTCCTTGGTGCGTCCCTCTTCTGTTAGTTGTCCTTTGGCAGTTACTTGTGCAATTTGGTTTTGTTTCTGAAAGAGTATTACCCGCTCCCACAAATGTTTTGCTGGCAGGAATTCGTCTTGCTAAATCGGGAGAACTTTTTTTTCACCTTGGTATTAGCGCACAACGGGCAGTTCTTGGCTTTTTAATTGGTGGTAGCATTGCTTTTGTTTTGGGATTATTAAATGGCATCCTTCCCATCGCAGAAAAGTTGTTAGATACACCGATTCAAATGTTGCGTAATATTCCACATTTAGCCATGATTCCCTTGGTTATCTTATGGTTTGGAGTTGGAGAAGAAGGGAGGATTTTTTTGGTTGCGATCGGTGTATCGTTTCCCATTTATATAAATACGTTTCATGGTGTCCGAACCGTTGATCCAAACTTGATTGAGATGGGAAAAGTATACGGACTCAAGCCTTGGTCTTTGTTTTGGGAAATCATTTTTCCTGGCGCATTGCCCTCAATTTTGATTGGCGTACGTTACGCTTTGGGAGTTATGTGGTTGACTCTGATTGTTGCTGAGACAATTTCCTATGACTCTGGTATCGGTTATATGGCAATGAATGCTCGTGAATTTATGCAAACGGATGTGGTCGTCTTGAGCATTCTACTCTATGCATTGTTAGGAAAGTTAGCAGATGTATTTGCAAAATTTTTAGAAAAGAAATTGCTTTCTTGGCATCCTAGTTACCAAAATCTGTAACCCAAAGTTGATAGGAGTTTTTTTATGATTAAACCCAAGCGCGTAGGAGTCGATTTAAAAGTAATCGGTCTGAGTAAAACCTTTGGGAATATTCGTGTATTGCAAAACTTGGATTTAGAAATAGCTAAAGGCGAATTTGTAGCTATTGTCGGGCGTAGTGGCTGTGGAAAAACTACCCTATTAAAGCTATTAGCAGGATTAGAACCCGCGAGTGACGGCAGTATACTACTTGATGGCAAGCAATTGCGTAAGCTCAATCCAGAAACACGAGTGATGTTTCAGGATGCTCGTCTTTTGATGTGGAAACGAGTGATAGAAAATGTGGGGTTGGGATTAAAGGAACACTGGCGACAAAAGGCACATTGGGCGTTAGAACAAGTCGGACTTGCCGAACGTGCTTTTGAATGGCCAAGTGTGCTTTCGGGAGGACAACGCCAACGGGTAGCACTGGCAAGAGCATTAGTGAGTGAACCACGTTTACTCTTACTAGATGAGCCTTTGGGAGCGTTAGATGCCCTAACTCGGATTGAGATGCAGCGTCTAATAGAATACATTTGGCAACAACAGCAGTTTACTGCATTATTAATTACTCATGACGTAGAAGAGGCAGTGACTTTAGCTGATAGAATTATTCTCATAGAACGAGGTGAAGTGGCTATGAATTTATCTGTGCCCCTGGCTCGTCCTCGTCAACGAAGTGATGCTATATTTGCAACATTAGTCGAAAAAATCTTGGAGCGGGTGTTGAATACAAAACCCAGTTGCCAAAAATCGACAAAAGGGGAATCTACCATAGCACCAATTGCTACCTACAACATACTCCCCTAAGAAATTGGATGAATACTGACGAATCGAATACCAAGGGAAACATCATCTGTGGTCGGTGTGCTTATGATGCAAATCCTCGTGGAGCTACACATTGTAAAAAGTGTGGCATGCCCCTTGTTATTGCTTCTGTACCTAACAGCGATCCAAGTCCTGGCTCTGACTCTACACTGCTCGTAGGTGGGATTAGTCTAGTAGCCACAGTGTTGTTTTTTGCTACCGGAGGTTATTTTTTCTGGCAGCAAGTCCGAGTCGCATCAACCCCAAGTAATCTCAACAATTCCGCCGATAACATTTCCTCGGATATCCGACTCTACAATTCTATGAAGGAAGTCCCGAAGGTGCCGGAAGGAACATTCAATTACGGTGGTGCTGTTGTCTTCGCACCTCTGAGGAAGGATGCACATAAAGTTATCAACCAAGTTTACCCAAAGTTTAGGCTGCGGTTTACCGAACCTAAGTACAACAACCCTGGTCAAAATACTGGGATCACTATGTTGCTTGATGGCGAACTTAGCTTTGCCCAATCTTCTAAGCCATTAGAGGATACTCATTACAGCAAGGCAAAGCAACGGAATTTTTCTCTACAGCAGGTGGCAATAGGTATCGACGGCTTCCTGTTGTTTACCCATCCAGATGTTTCTATCCCTGGACTTGCAGTTGAACAAGTTAAAGATATTTTTAAAGGAAAAATTACCAATTGGAAGCAGGTGGGAGGACCGGACTTAGCAATCACAGCTTTTGCTTTCAACCCGAAGTTTGGTTCCTCACTCAGCATTCTTCTTGGTCCGGAATTGGATCAACTCAGCCCTAAAGTACAGTTTATGCGCGATTACACTGATGGTGTTCGTAAAGTTTCCTCAATTCCAGGTGCGATCGGCATTGGCTCTACTGGAGCAATTCTCGGTCAACAGTCAATCCGCCCTCTTGCTGTCGCTCATGGCAACTCTAAGAATTACGTGCGACCCTTTACAGATGATGGCAAGCAGGTGAACGCTGCGGCTTTACGGGATGGCACATACCCCCTGACTAGGCGTCTGTTCATAGTCATTCGCCGAGACGGTACTATCGATGAGGCTGCTGGAGTGGCATATACTAATTTGTTACTATCTCAAGAAGGGCAGCAGTTTATTGAGAAGGCTGGTTTCGTTCCTATTCGTAATTAGTCGTTCAAACTCAAGAAGGGCAGCAGTTTATTGAGAAGGCTGGTTTCGTTCCTATTCGTAATTAGTCGTTCAAATTCATCACTATATATACGTATAAATTTAGATGCCTGATCAGTTAATTGTCTATTGCCATGACATCATGAAAGCGCGTGTAGTCAATGCTGCGCTTGCCATCCCGCTTCGATAAAATATCGACAAACCGCATATTCCAAAGAATTTGCTTTGGAATATACGAGTGACGGGCATGGATAGTTTGGGATACAGTTTCATCAAGCCCAGTGAAGGTGACTATCACTTCCATCTCATCCTCAAGCATCTGCTCAAGTGAGACTCCATACAAAGGACTACTCTCGTCTATTGGGTGCATGATTGTCCAAGTCAGAGCAAAAAGTGGAGAGTGACTGCGAAGCAAATACATATCATAAAATCGACGCATCACATCTCCTTCTTTGGTGATTTGGGTGCGTACCAAGCTCACTTTGACTTGTGCTTCTAAAATCCAGTTTTGACGTTCATTGGCAACCCGCAACATGAGAGTTGGTATACCGTTATACGGGGTAATAACCGCTACATGGCTAAACAAGACTCGCGCTCTGGGAAGAGAAAAGCGAGCAAACATTAACCCAGTTGCCATCGCCAACCCCATCAGTCCTAACAGCGATTCGATAGTCACTAAGGTGTTAGCATAAAATGTTTTGGGATACATTGCCCCATAGCCGATAGATGCCATAGTCTGGACACTGAAAAAAAAGACATCCAGGAAATTACCCGGACGCGCATTTTCAATACCATTGCCTCCTGCAAGATACGCTAAAGCAAACAAGGCGTTAGCGAGTATATACCCAAAACTGATAAGTGCTATAGTTTTAGACCAGGAAAGAGTGAGCAGCACATGATATGGATCCCGCCAACGGTTGTTGGATACACCAATACGTACGACATTGTAGCTGCCCTCCCGATTAATCTTCCGAGTTTTTGGGCTTTTTCCACGGATCTTTTTCATCGACGACTGAGTTATGGTAGCTGGAAGTGAGGATGTTTATTACTCATTATGTGACATATATCTATCAATCAATAGCTTGCGTGTTTACTCAGCACTTTTCAAAGTATCGCCAATTGCCACTGTACCACTGGTAATAACTTGTGCTAAAACTCCTGTCTGTGTGTGTTGAAAATTCTTTTGTAGCAGACTCAGCAGGGAGATGTTACGTTTTATCCATTTTGGCTAATCCTTTAGAGAACCCATCGATTTCTGTGCAGCAGACTGCTTTTTAGGACGACCACTTCCTGTACCAATGATACTACGCAAATACAAACCACCAACTGTTACTAAAAATACGATATATCCCACTGCTTGCACAACATAGAGATATTGCTTGTAACCAAACAAGGCATTAAAAATAACGCCAGGGAACTTTTCATCAGGCAAGATGTTGGAAGTATTCCAAACCATTGGACCTAAGATACAAGAGTGAATTCTCGTGAACCGTTGGTAATAAAAACAAAGACCTTCTGAGGCGCGATTACTAAGAGCAAGGGTAGCAAAAGCTTCATCAAACTTCTGCAAAGCTGTCACCACTAACCCCGCCACAATCAACACCAAGAAAACACCCATTACTTGGAAAAATTGGCGGATGTTAATTTTAACACCCCATCGAAATAACAGCACACCAATTAGTGCTGCGACTGCAATACCAGCAACAGCGCCAAAACCAGGAACAAGCCCTTGTTGAAGATTAGCAGCAACGAACAGAACCGTTTCAAAACCTTCGCGTACAACGGCAATAAATACTAAACTGAAAACACCCCAACCAGCATATGAGTCCTGTTTTAAAGCACTTGTTACAGCGCCCTCAACTTGAGCCTTCATAAATCTGGCTTGTTTGGTCATCCAGATAAGCATCCAGCTGAGCATAATGATTGCTAACAGGCTGAACACACCTTCCATTATTGGTTCAACCACGGATGAATACTGCGGATTAATTGCACTAAGTGCTTGAACCACCCAAGTGAAAAGAAAACCTATGAGTGCGCTGACAATAATACCAACGCCGACACCAGCATAAACCCAAGGGTTAAGACGAGATTGCTTAGCTTTTTTTAGCAAAGCCAGTACAATACCAACTACAAGAGCAGCTTCTACACCTTCTCGCAGTGTAATCACAAAAGTGGGTAAGGCAGCACTAAAGTTCATTCTTTGTCCTTTTTCTTTTGTTCTGAGTGCGAATGAGGCAGTGCACCTTTGCAACTTTAAGCGTTGAGTGCACCTGCCGTTCATGAGTCATGAGTTTAAATGAAATAACTCATGACTATTGAGTGAAATCGCGTAACATCTTTTTCAGTTACAAACAATTCAAAATACTATCGCTGTGCAGATGTGCTGGAACTATCTGTTATTTTTTGAGAATTTTCTTCAATGGTTTTTATCAGCTTGGTAACATCCCCAGGGGTTTTGACTGGTGCAGCTGGCGGAATAGCAGAGGGCCAAACTTTTATCAGTTCAGCCATACTGGTTTCAATTGCTTTGTGTTCTTGGGGATGGTCTTTAGTTAGTTTGCTAGAAATTCCTTTATATAAATCATCAGCATAGGTGACAAAACCACGGGAATCTTGATACTCAATTTCTGCAGCAATTTTGCCATTTGCGATCGCCGCACCATATTCTGAGTTAGCTGAATCTAGCAATCCGTTCACGACTTGTAGCACGAATCTGGGTTGCGATCGCTGATCTGCTGGTAAAGCGTTTACAGCCCCATCAACTGCTTGCATCGAAGAGGTAAAATCAGTTTTGATCTTGGGACTTTTGGGATTGGATTTAACAAAATCTTGCAAACTAACCAAAGATGTCTTAAATTCTTTGACTTTGCGCTCATTTAATTGGTCTTCTACATCAACATAAATCTCTTCAACTGGATGACCAATATGAGGTTCTGCCTTTTTGGGCTGATTTTGATCCAACAGTTCTTTTGCTACCAAAAGGTGTCCTTTCATTAGTCCCAGTTTGGTCATGTAGTCCACATCTTTTGGTTCCCCAGTTAGAACGACTTCCTGAGTCGTAACCTGATCCTTAATTTTGTCGAATTGCTCCTGAGTAATCACCTTTTTAGAAACTAAGTCCTCAGGACTGCTATAAGGGCGACCTGCTTGAATTTTATTTGATAATGCTGGAACAGCAAGCTGTGCCTCAAACTTATCCAGTTCCGACAGAATAGCATTGTTGATATTGATTTTCTTTTTGCTGCTGTGTCCGCTATGACTAACGGCTTCAGTCGCCTGGGGACTGGAGTTAGCCGCTGGTGCTGTTGAATTTTCTGCGGTTTGTGTACCGTTACAGGAAGTCAAAGCGAAGATGATTGCACTAGCAATAGTTAGGCATATGTAACGAAATCTTATCATTTTTGCTCCTAAGAGTGTTTCAAAGGTAATCATGAAAACATTTAGAGTCAGTGCATCATGGATAAAAGACTCTCACCGTTAAAAAGATACAAAAAGCTTTGCAGTATTGCATTTGAGCTTATTCAATAGCAAAGCTGAGCGAAGGCACACACTGCGCTTTGCCTTACAAAACGTGCTGCTTTTTGCATAGCTTTTGTACGAGTGTCAATCTCTGAATTTGACAGTGGATCTTAGATTTTGCTATGATACTTTCCCACAAATGATATCATTTTTCAACTACTTGCTAATTTTTTGATTATGATTTAATATAAATTCTTAGTATGTTTGAATGTGTAAAGAATACGGTATGAGCAACCACTCTTCAATTGCTCATACTGTAATTACCGTCTCCTCATAGTACAGCTTGCTATGAGATACGTTACTACAGGTGAGCGCATTAGCTACGATCGCGGTAAACAGGAACAGACACAGACGCTCATTCTACGACTACTACAAAGACGAGTAGGAAAATTATCACTCTTATTGCGATCGCACATCCAATCTCTCACTGTTTCTGAGCTAGAAGAACTTGGTGAAGCTTTGTTAGATTTTAAGTAGGTGGGCGCTAAAAAACACAACTAGATTAAGAAATGTAAATTGCTTAAAAGCCTATTTTTAAAGCGTTTATGGCGCTTTACATAAGTTAATATAGTTCGGGTTAATCATGCCTACCTACTTACCGCGATGGAAGATTTGCTCAATTGGTTGCAAGCAAATCAAAGCTAGTAGTATCTTTTTGGGAACAGTTCAAACAATTTGAACAGGAGCGTACTATGAGATACGTTACTACAGGTGAGCGCATTGGCTACGAGCGTGGTAAACAAGAAGGTAAACAGGAACAGACACAGACGCTGATTCTACGACAATTACAAAGACGGGTGGGAGAATTATCACTCTTATTGCAACAGCACATCCAATCTCTCACTGTTTCTGAGCTAGAAGAACTTGGTGAAGCTTTGTTGGATTTTACCGCGATGGAAGATTTGCTCAATTGGTTGCAAGCAAATCAAAGCGAGTAGCACTTTACCATAGAGGCTTCGCCACATCTTGAATCACAAAGAATGTTGTCAGGAAACATTTTTCCACGCGAGCGTATTAAGCTCAGTATATATATAGCTCTCAAACCGCAAGCTGGAACAATGATAATTTGGACGCCCAATCAACCACTGCAAAACGGACGCTTCATCATTCAAAAAGTCCTTGGTAGCGGTGGCTTTGGTATTACCTACAGTATTCTCGAACAGCGTACAGGTAAATTATTTGTCCTGAAAACCCTCAACCACATTCAGCAAATAAGAAAAGACTTCTCGGAACGACAGGTAAAATTTGTCCAAGAGATGACGCGGTTAGCACGATGCACTCACCCCCATATTGTGAAATTTGAGGATGTCATCCAAGAAGATGGACTGTGGGGGATGCTGATGGAATATATTGATGGCGTGGATTTAAAGACTTATGTTGATGAGGGTGGGCAATTGTCAGAAGATGAAGCCTTACGCTACATTGACCAAATTGGGCAAGCTTTAGAATATGTCCATCAACAAGGATTCTTACATCGGGATATCAAGCCTCATAATATTATCTTACGCAGTGGCAAACAAGAAGCAGTATTGATTGATTTTGGTCTTTCTCGTCAGTTTAGCACTGGTGAAAAATCCATCAGCATGACGATTGATGGAACCGACGGTTATGCACCCATTGAACAGTACACAAGAAAGGGAACTTTTGGTGCTTATACTGATGTTTATAGTTTATAAGTATGATGAAGAACAATTACCACCGCCAAAACAACTTAACTCCCAGATTAGCGATCATGTAAATGAAGCGATTCTCAAAGGGATGGCGTTGCAACCCCAAGATAGAGTGCAGACAGTGCGGGAGTGGTTAGAATTGGTGATGCCAATTAAAACAAGTTCTCCAAGTCCTCAAATAGTAACTCCTAACCTCAAATCCCAAAACCAAGTTCAGGCAAAAACTTCAACTCATCAAAAACAGAACAATCCACCTACGGTTGATCCAGCTTATAGGCGAGAAAGCTTTCGTGTGGCCTCGGTATCTCCATTAGATAATATACCTCCTTCCAGTATTAAGTCATCCCATTCCTCAACCCCAACCTCCAATCCAAAATCTGATGATAATATCAAGCTAAAAACCGCTAAAATGGACTACACGCAACTGCGTGACTTACTCGCAGCAGGAAAGTGGAAAGAAGCTGATGAAAAAACAGCGCGAGTCATGCTAGCCGTAGCTGGGAGAGAAAAGCAAGGTTGGCTTGATATTGAACACATTGATAATTTTCCTTATCAAGCACTGGACTCACTGTTCACTGTTGTCGCCTAGCTTTGAAATCAATAATTTGCTCCAAGCGAGATAAAGCACTCACCGCTGACTCGTGTACGTAAGAATCAGCAGACTCATCATTAGTCAACGCTTTCAGGACTTCTGTTGCTCGTTCATCTCTCGATGCTGCAAGTGCGTTGACGATTGACACCGCCACCGCTACATTATCTGTGGTTTTCAGCGCCTCAACCAAGATATCAAAAGCAGGGGAACCAACTTCACCCAACGCCATCACAGCTGCAATATGAACCACTGGATTGGAGTCATTGATAGCAGTTTGCAATCCTTGCAAACCTTCAGCTGGAAAAGGAACATCTGGATAGTTTACCGCAATTTGTGCCAGTGCCTTCGCACAGCTACCCCGGACAGTCACATTGTCGCTGTTAAGTAATGATTCTACCAAAGGTGGCACACTATCTACGCCAATCATACCTAAAGCTTTGACTGCTGCTCGACGAAAGACAACGTCTTCATCATTGAGAACACTCATCAAACGAGGAATCGTATTTTGATCACGGTTTTCTGCCAACTGTAACATTGCCCGTTCCCGTAGATTGGGATTTGGGTGTTTGAGTTGTTCAAATAGCGAATCTACTGTCATGGGTTTATTACTTTGCTGGATGCAGGAGTGTGAGTTGCTTTGGCTCGAATCAACCAGTTTTGGTCATTTGCTGCAATTGTGTGAGCACTAGTATCGCCGAGTTTCTCCAGAGCCATTAATGCAGCATACTTCAAATCCCAGATTTTAGTTTCCAGAACGGCTACCAGAGCAGGAATCGCACTCGTATCGCCCAATTCACCTAGAGCGATCGCCGCCCCCGCGCGAGATTTCTGAAACTGAGGTTCGCGATTGTTCAAAGCTTCTACAAGCAAATCGTAACCTGGAGCATACTTGAGCCAACCCAAGAGTTTCATGACATGGTAGTGTGCTCCATAGTCATTGTGAGCCTCAGCGGCATAGGTTGCCATCAGGGCTTCACCTGCACTCTCGGGATATACCTCTAATATAGTCTGTGTCGCCAGATAACAACGCCCAAAATCGGTATCATAAAGTTCTCTAATCAGAAATTCCAGTGTTGGAGTCTGATCGTAGGCATGTACTAACTTCAAATCTCTTGGATGGTCAAAAATAACCTGCTCTAGTGAGGGTTGAATATCTGTGAAGGCGATCGCTCCCGCTGGAATACCAGCTTCTGCCAACAAGCGAATCCCGCGCAGACGAAACACAAGTGATACCGGACACTGAGCAATCTGAGGAATAGCAGCGTAATACCGAGCATCGATCAAATCTTGGATGCATAACCGACGTGCATACACATTCGGGTGTTGAAGCAAGGCAAGCACCTTCTCGATGGAGGAGTAGTCTCCAGTGAAGCGACAAACGGCACAGATGGCTGCACTTGCTATGGGTTTGTCGGTAGCATCCACAAATTTACGGATGCGCTCTACTGCTGGCGGATAATCTAACTTTGCCAGGGTATGGATAATTACCCGATAAGTCTGTTGTGGCTTTTCCAGCAATTGAGCAATTTCTTCCAGGATATCTGAGTCTTGCGTGCCAATTTCACCAATCGCCCATACCGCATTTTCCACAGTATAGCAGTCTTCATCTGCCAAGCAGGCGCGAATGGCTGGCAGCGCTTGTAATGAGCGCAACTTTCCCAGGGACTCCACTGACTTGCGTCGCACGATGCGGTTATCTAAGGACGGGTCGGTGTTTTGCACTGCTCTAATCAGTGCGTTGACCGAGCGCTCTGTCGCGAAGTTTACCAACTCAGACGCAGCCACATAGCGAGAGTCATCCTCTGCCAACTGGTCTAGAGGCGTATCCAAGAGAGTAATAGCTTGTTCTTCGGTGAATCCAAAAAGATTGGAAAAGCGCTTATCCATAAGTTACCAGTTAACAGTTAGCAGTTAACAGTTAACAGTTAACAGTTATCAATTGTTGGTAAGCTTCTTCACTGAATAACTGATGACTGATAACTGATTAAAAAGATGAACCTGGGGATTCTCAAACCAATACTTAACCTTTCTGGGCAAAGCACTAGATTAAGAATCCCCAGGACTGACGAACCTAAGTCCAATCAGCTATGAGAGATTATGAACCTATTTATGAGAGGGAGTTGATCAGATAGTCGATAAGAGCGTTGTACTCAACTAGAGCTTGAGCAGACATATCGCGAGGAGCACAACCACGGTTACGAGCGAATCTGAGTGCTTCAACGTAAGGAGCGGTGGGCAATTCTAAAGCGCGATAAACTTCGCGACCACCAGCAATACCCCACTCATCCAATGGACCAGTACCACCAACTACCAAGGAGTATTGGATCAGGCGCATGTAGTGCTTGATGTCACGCAGACACTTATCTTTCTTGACCTGAGTGTCGTTAGCTTCACCTTCATTGTTCAGGTAAGGATACTTTTTGATAGCAGCATCGTAAGCTTCCTTAGCTACGTTGTCCACGTTATTCAGCTTTTCAGCAGCTTCTAAACGGGCAGCAGAACGCTGGATGCTACCTTGAAAAGATTCTAGGTCAGAGGTGCTGGGGAAACGGCCTGCCGCATCAGCAGCCGTGATGACTGTGGTCACAACTGATTTCATGTTTTGGTATCTCCAGAAATAGATATTTAAGCGTTTATTTCAATTCAAGAGCGTTAATTGCTTTGGCTATTGCTTAGCTAAGAGCAGAAACAACGCGATCAAAGTAGCTAGCTGCTTCAGCTGTCAAAGCAGAACAGTCACCTTTCTGAGCACCCATTGTGCGGAATCTCTTACCACCATTAGCTTCTGTATTGGTGTCGTTGATGTGAGCCAGTGAGCTAGCCTTCATGATTTGAAGAGCTCTGACTGTGGAGGTGGTGGGTACACCAAGAGCAGCATAGGTTTCTTTCAAACCGTTGAGGCAACGGTCATCGAGAACAGAAGCATCACCAGCCAACAAAGCGTAGGTGATATAACGCAGGACGATTTCACCATCACGCAGACAAGCAGCCATGCGGCGGTTGGGATAGCAGTTACCACCAGCTTGGATCAAGCCTTGGTTTTCGCAGATCATCCCAGCGACAGCATCAGAAACGATACAGCTAGCGTTGCTGGCGATCGCGTTTACAGCATCAAGACGTTTGTTACCTTCGCTAACAAAACTGCGGAGTTTACTAATTTCTTCTCCACTTAAGACACCAGTTTTAGCATCTGCTGTAACAACCGCTTTGGAAAATGCGTCGAGTACCATTGAACTCTCCCTATCTTCTAAGTTCTTATCTTGTATTGGACAAGACATCTCTGAAGATAAAAGAAGAGGTATGCTAGTGTCTCAGTTATGAGAAATAAAGTAATAATCTGTAACAATTGCTATATTTTCAGCCAAGGAAAGTTGGCTTTTAAGCCTTTAACAGTTACCAGTTCCATCCCTTGGCTGACGCATTGTCTGAAAAGTTTAGGCAAGATATATTTTGTGATTTTGTAGACGCGTAAGCACCCTCCCCAGGGTGCGTAGTCCTGAGCAGGCTTTGTTATGGACTTTAGACTAAAAGCCCATGAGCGTCTGACCTACTCTATCTGGGCTATCAGGTGCTTAATCACATTCTCTTTAATCATTAATTGCCGCAGGACTTCCAACAGCAGCCCCTGAGCCTGCTCTTCATTCAGTCCTTTGACCTGTCGCTCATATGTTTTCAGACTAAACTGTTGCTCTAAGCTAAGTTCTATCGGAATTTCCATGATAATTGCCTCAAATCGCGTGAATTTAACCAGATGTGAAAGAACTAATAAAATTCAAACTGAAATTATCACTGTATTAAATAAAACTTTTAACGATGATTTCTCTAAGTATTTAGATTTTTGTCTTCTTGTTAACTAATATAACAAAAGTTTGACAACATAACCACTTTAACTTTAAAAGTAGCGGCAAAAGATCAACCGATGGGGTGAACGTTTGATTATATAAACTACCTCGCCTTGTGAAGAGTGTAGATAGTTCACTCCACATAATTGTTATTGGCAAATTATGTAAATTTTAATTAACTTTAATTAAGTTGATGTAATGATAAATGAAAGCCTTGATGCAGATATCGACTCCTATATCGACTCGGCGGAGTATGATGTCAGCTTTAGCGATTTCATTGTCCTCTACTATCGCGGTTTTTCTACCCAACTCAGTCAGAAAACAGTTGGTTTTACCCGCATGTTTCGTCTGTATCGGGGCTATGCCAAAGTGCGATAAGCCCGAGGCTTTAGCTTGTGCGTATCGCTCCCAGTTATCCGGACAATCGCAACGACAAACGAATAAGAGAAACAAGGACTGCAGCACTGCCTGACTGGCTGGGCAACCTAATAAGTACCACTACTAGTTCCAGGAGAAAAACTAATGAACCAAGAGGACATCTGTATAGATCCAGAGTTAACTCGTATTTATCGCTCCACACTTTTCCTAGGGCAGCCTGTTTTACAGTATTGTGTAGTAGCCAAAATGGGTGAGCATTTCCGAGTTATATCAGACTGGAAATACGAAGATGAAGAGGACAAACAGACTCCTTTGAGACCACTCAATCTATTAAAACCCCAGCATTTAGGACGATACCTTATATACTTATCTAGCTTAGATGCTATGGCAGATATATTACCAGAACACCGTAAAGAACTGGTTAAAGGTAAGTGGTTTACATTTGAAGATAGCTAATGAAAAACCCCAGGACAACTCTGGGGTTTCATACTGACTGCGAAATCTGCTGCGGTAAGCAGGGCAATAAGATTTCGCTTGTAAATTAGCCAGATGTGTGGTGAAATCTATCGATGTCGTGGCGTATAGCGTAGCGTCAAGCGTTCGACTTATCGCACTTCACCCTCAAGGTTGCTTTTTTGGGGATTTAATTTTTTGGAATTCCATTGACGTTTAAAGTAATAACTAAAATACTCTCGATATAATCCACAGCTAATACTTGCTTGTTCTCCTAAAAGGTTTACCAATCCAAAACTTCTTAGCTGAAACGCTATCTTTTGTTCTAAGAAAATCGATCCAGTCGCCATTACGACTTTTTGAAAAGCATCTGCTAAGTCAGGATTTTCCTGGATAAAGTACAATTGTTCTTGTAAATAATTCATGAAAATACTGTTATAATTTATAGCATTTTGCAGTATAAATTCTAATGAAATATTATCACGTATATTATGATATAACGCCAGCCGCACTAAGTAAGGAAATCCTTCCGTGAGTTCCATTAATTGTTCTAGTACAAAAGAGCTAAGTTGGAGTCCGTGACGATGTGCTAAATCCTCTACTTGCAATCTTTTAAAAGCAGGTAAATCAATTGCTAATCCTATATTAAAGGGAGATTTATTAATGTCTAAGACAATATAAATATCGGTAGATTGAACAAGGACAAGCCGAATTTTTTGCCAAATCGAAATATCTCTCGTTTCCTCATGCCATGAGCGTAATAGTCCGAGAAAATCATGAGCTAGTTTCGGATATTCAAACAACTTATTCACTTCATCTAATGCGAAGATAACGGGACTAGAGATTTGCTGTAATAGATATTGTTGAAAATAAATAGTGCAGTTCATCAAAGTACCTATTTCCTCATCCCAGTAATCCTCCAGCTTTGATTCTAGTTTCAATTGATGAGTAACATTGGCACAGAACCAGCGCAGAAATTTTTCTAATGAGGTGAAAACTTCTGTTTCAGCGTAATTTAAACTTAACCGTACTATATAATAATTATGAGAGTGGCCATAAGCGAGAATTCTTGTCATTAGGGAAGTTTTCCCCATTTTTCGAGGTGCTTTGATGCGAATCAATGCACGAGGTTGGAGAATTTCTTGATAACAGATTTGTTCTACATCCCGCTCAATATACAAAGTAGAAGAAAGAGCAACTTGTCCTTCTGGAGATTCTAAAGCTATCTTTCGTTGCGTCTGTGCAGGCTTGGATGTTGTCTGCAAAAATAAACCTTCCAGTCTTAGCTCTAGAACAGCACGACAATTTGTTCTATTTATTTTTTCCCCAACAGTATTTGAAATGAGTTGCCATAATTTAGGGGCAACTATTTGTTTAATATAGGTTTCTGAGTAATTGTTTTCTGTAGCGATTTGTGCATATGTTTTTTTAGTCTCAGATATGGATTCTGACAAGATAATTTTTTGGATAAACGAGAGCGATTTTCCTGTATTTTCAAGAATTAGTCCTTCTGTTGATTCGATAATTTGTTGTGTGCTGCTCATCATCCATTTTTCCAATTAACATATATTTAAAGCTCCGTTTTCTTTAAGCCATTGTTTTTGTTGATCGCTTAAACCAACAACATCATTAAAAAGCGCTCCTTTGACACGAGAACCAGAAAAAATAACTCCTGTAAAATCGGTGTTTTTAAAATTTGCGTGTCTTAAATCTGTATTTCTCAGATTTGCCCTTTTTAGCACTGCACCTTCTAGGTTAGCATTAAATAAGGAAGCTTGTTCTAGATTGGCTCCACTCAAATCTGTGTTTAACAAAGTGGCTAATTCCAAAGAAACTTGCACTAAGATTGCATTAGTTAAATCAGCATGACTCAAATCTGCAGCAATTAAGTCAGCTTTAGTCAAGTCAGCTTCGTTCAAAATTGTTTCTTGTAATTGCGCTTTCTCCAAGTCAACCCGCCGCAAGGAAGCAGCACGCAAAATAGCACCTTCACAGTTAGATTCCCTGAGAATGGCATTATCAAGATTTGCGCCAGTGAAATCAGTTTCTTTGAGAATTGCTTTGAAAAGATTCGCCCTAGTTAAATCAGCACGAGTTAAAAGTGCTCCTTCCAAGTCAACCTCTGTTAAATTTGTTTCTCTTAATTGAACTAACTCTAGGTTGGCATAATTTAATCGAGCGCTACTTAAGTTAGCTCCGCTTAAAGTAGCCCCATTGAGATTTGCCCATAACAGAGAAGCATGAAATAAATTTACAAAACTCAAATTAGCTTGACTCAAATTAGCTCGATTTAAGTCTGTCCAAACTAATTTACCTCCACTCAAGTTAGCCTTACTAAGATTAGCACCATTGAGATTGGCATGACTAAAATCAGCACTACTGAGATCTACACCGCTCAAGGAAGCTTCACTGAAGCTCCAGTTCTGAAAATCTCTTTCCATTGCTGCATAGTGTTGAATAATTTCATTAGCGTTCACATTATTTCCTGATTGTTGATGCTTGATTTTCAATGGATTCACGAAAATCCCCTTTTAATATTCAATTGCTAAAACTATAAGATCTGTAGAATCAATTTGGAAATACAAAATTGCTGACTTCTGCTAAGTTGTCTCCATGATACCCTAGAGGCGTGTATAATCCGTGCAATAGCCCGTTACTTATTTTGTTGTACCTTATAGCACTTGTTGCCTACTTTTTCAATGCGTAAGTGCTGCTCAACATAAGCTGTTGCGCTTTTAACTTGCATATTGTTTTGGTTTAATCAATCATTGAAACCCTCTTCCCTTCAGCATAGCTGTCATCTGCCTTCTGCCTAGCTGTTGTACATTTTTAATGCACAACAGCTTAGTAGTTGCTTTTTGTCTAAAATTATGCTGTCAAAGAGGTCTGTATTAAATCAGACCTCTCCTTTGTTTGATAGCCTTCGTTGTCTAGAACGCAGTTATGGACGGGTCTATTTATTGATGATGACAATTTGCTCTTACTGCTTCGGCTCTAACACAGGTTTGAACGGCTTGAATGTCTTGATGTCTACGCAGGCAGTTCCATTCAGCTTGGTTCTGAGTTCAGCGGTGAAGGTTATTAGCTTTTCGACAAGAGCCTCACGGTCGGTTAAGCAGCCTTTGATTGCCATGAGTTCTCCCAGAGTCCACTCATATATCTGTCTGTCTGCATTGTTCATGAGCGTAATCAGTTCGTTCTTGGTTGTTATGATTTGGTTGATATAACTGTTGTCGATTTCCTGGCTAATATTCTGGGTAATCACAGAGATATAATTTTGTATTTTTTGCTCATAAATTTTGTCGATTTCCTGACTGACGTAGTGATTAAGCTCAGTATTATTATTGACAAGGTTTTGGGAAATAACTCTGTTGAATGTCTCTCGGCTAGCGATTGTGTTGATCAGCTCATCCACGTGCTGTGTAGCCAGATTAATGAATGTCCGATTCCAATCGTTACGCAGGCTGTCAATCTTGTTATTAATTTCAGGACTATTGGCAACTAAGTTGACAATCTCATTGTTCACTTCAGTGTTATTTCCATTGTGCTGTAAGCGTTGGTCAATGTACTGCTTTAATTCCTGATTGTTATTGACAATGTTATGGGCAATCAGTGGAATGTGATTTTGGATCTTTTGCTCATAGCTGTTGTCGATTTGTTGGCTAATGTAGCGGTTCAAATCAGCATTATTACTGGCAAGCTTCTGGGAAATAATTCCGTTGAATGTCTCTCGGCTAGCGATTGTGTTGATCAGTTCATCCACGTGCTGTGTAGCCAGATTAATGAATGTCCGATTCCAATCGTTACGCAGGCTGTCAATCTTTTTGTTAATTTCAGGACTGTTGTTTACACTGTACTGCAAGCGTCGCTCAATGTACTGCTTTAATTCTTCATTGTTATTGACAATGTTGGCGGCAATCAATGGAATGTGATTTTGGATCTTTTGCTCATAGCTGTTGTCGATTTGCTGGCTAATGTAGCGGTTCAAATCAGCATTATTACTGGCAAGCTTCTGGGAAATAATTCCGTTGAATGTCTCTCGGCTAGCGATTGTGTTGATCAGTTCATCCACGTGCTGTGTAACCAGAGTAATGAATGTCCGATTCCAATCGTTACGCAGGTTCTCAATCTTTTTGTTAATTTCAGGACTGTTGTTTACACTGTACTGCAAGCGTCGCTCAATGTACTGCTTTAATTCCTCATTGTTATTGACAATGTTGGCGGCAATCAATGGAATGTGATTTTGGATCTTTTGCTCATAGCTGTTGTCGATTTGCTGGTTGATGTAGCGGTTCAAATCAGCATCATTATTGACAAGCTTTTGGGAAATAATTCTGTTGAATGTCTCTCGGCTACTTATTGTGTTGACTAGTTCATCGGCGTGCTGTGTAGCCAGACTCATAAAAGCCAGATTCCAATCGTTACGCAGGCTCTCAATCTTTTTGTTAATTTCAGGACTGTTGGCAACCAAGTTCACAATTTCGTTGTTAATTTCAGTTGTTCTGCGTCGCCGTCTGTTAAGTAACCACCAAAGTAATATTAGTAAAGGAATTCCTGCTAACAAGAGAAGCCACCACCAGGGAAATCCTTGCCCGGTTGCCTCAGCAGTAGACGTAGGTACAAGCGCAACATTAGCAGTAGATGCAGGGTTGGGAGAAGAACCAGTGGCTACTACTGATGTTCCTGAACCGGAACCACTGGCTACAGATTGGCGCACTGCTTCAGCTTCCTGCTGTTTGGCAGCTGCTAAAATTTCTTGTCCCGACGCTGAAGTTGCAAAGCCCAAAAAGGCTAGGGTTCCTGGAGTGGCAGCTTCCTTTCGATAGACATACCCCCGAGGTTGAGAATACGGATAACGAGGATCAGTGGGCATGGTTTTGTGCATCGGCAAGACGCGAACATTCGGCAAGTTGAGTACTTGATCTGCGATCGCATAACTGATTCCATCTTTGCCGAGTGCCTTCACAATGGTTGCTGTGTCGTCTTGGGACAGCTTGGTAGTGTTAGCTCCATTTTTAAACGGGGCTTTTTTGAAAATAGCGTAAGTGCTCAGCGATCGCCACGTGTCACTATACTCGGGATGGTCAATAAATCGAATCTTACCAGGAGCGCCTCCTACCTGTGACCAGTTTGTGATCTCCCCTCGAAACATCTTGGCGAACTGCTCGAAGGTGAGGTTTTTCTTAAATGGATCGTCAGAACCTACGATAATCGCGATCTTCTCCCGACTAACAGCAGTGGCAACAAGTCCCTGACCCTTTTCCTTATCCGTGAGTGGGCGTCCAATGGCTGCCATATTGATGTCACCTCGCAGCAGTGCTGCTAATGCTTCATCTGTTCCACCCGATGCCAGCTCAACTTTGGTGCCCGGAAACTTCTCTTCAAACCGTTTTCTTAATGCTTCATTAATTATTCTCATGCTGCTCGATCCGTCCACTTTCACTGTTGTCCCATTCGGTAGTGAATTGGGAAGTGGGAAAGAGGGACTTGGACTGTTAGATTGAGCAACGACAGGAGCGAGCAGAATCGATGAGAAAGATGCCACTAGCGAGTGAGTAGCTGTCAGCCCTAGCACTGCCATCACAATCTGCGCAAACGTTTTCCTAAAGGATTTTTTAGAGCGAAACATCTTAATTGACCTCAATATAAAGTTAGCAGTTTTAGGCAGGTAAGTAGAACGAGGTGAAAAAACCAAAGTGTGTAAAGATAAGTAAATACGTACAATGTGTATAGCAAAATAACAGAGATATGGGCAGCCGTTTAAGGGTGTTTCTGACCAAACAACAAGATAAAACT